>Ga0114946_10000050_pt1 | contig 55092 bp, 45 predicted proteins | sample WalLakDeSediment_FD_88676 | JGI IMG/M metagenome (GOLD analysis project Ga0114946, IMG submission 88676) | Lake sediment microbial communities from Walker lake, Nevada to study Microbial Dark Matter (Phase II) - Walker Lake 11/02/13 Deep Sediment | ecosystem: Environmental > Aquatic >... | reverse complement strand
ATACGGCGAACACCCCGAAACGGTCATCACTGACTTGAAGTATGGTTTTATTTCGGGCGCACTTAAAGAAACTTTAAAGCCAGGAGTTACCGAGCAGCGCAAGACCAGTGAAGTGATCGATACGCTGATCACACACCAGCTTTTTGGATTTCCTATCTTCCTGTTCTTTATGTGGTTTATGTTCTCGGCCACCTTCTGGCTGGGCAGCTATCCCATGGAATGGATTGAATCTGGTGTTGGCTGGTTAGCCGGCTGGCTTAACGGACAAATGAACGAAGGCCCGCTGAAAGATCTGCTCATCAATGGTATTGTGAGTGGTGTGGGTGGTGTCATAGTGTTCCTGCCCAATATCATGCTGCTGTTTTTCTTTATCAGTCTGATGGAAGATACAGGGTATATGTCGCGGGCAGTGTTTATTATGGACAAGCTCATGCACAAGATAGGGCTGCATGGCAAGTCGTTCATTCCGCTGCTGATGGGCTTTGGCTGCAACGTACCGGCCATCATGGCCACGCGTACGCTGTCGAACCGCAACGACCGCCTGCTCACCATGCTCATCAACCCCTTTATGTCGTGCAGTGCCCGCTTGCCCATTTATGTGCTCCTTATCAGCGCCTTTTTTCCCGAAAACCAGGGAAGCATGCTATTTCTGATTTATCTGATCGGGGTGCTGATGGCCATTGGTGTGGCCCTGCTGTTCAAAAAAACCCTTTTCCGGGCCCAGGAAGTACCCTTTGTGATGGAGCTCCCCCCCTATCGCATGCCTACGGCCAGGGCCAGCACCTCACACATGTGGAGCAAGGCGGTACAGTACCTGCGCAAAATCGGAGGCATCATACTGGTGGCATCCGTTATCATTTGGGCATTGGGGTATTTCCCCAACGGCAGCAGTTTTCAGGAGCAGGTGCAGGGCCAGCGCGAAACCATCAAAGAACAATACAGGGCACCCTTGGCTGCGCTACCCGAAACGGCCGGCGCAGAAAGGCAACAACTGGAAGAGCAACTCGAATTTCAGCTGCAACAAGCCGAATCGATCGCCTACTCCAAAAGGTTAGAAAACAGCTACATTGGCAGGATTGGAAAGTTCATTCAGCCGGTTATGGCCCCGCTGGGATTCGACTGGAAAATGACCATAAGCATCATTTCGGGCGTGGCTGCAAAGGAAATCGTGGTCAGCACCCTTAGTGTGCTCTACCAGGTGGATGAAAATGTGCAGACCCAGAGCCAGTCGCTAATAGAAAAACTGCAGAGCCAGACCTATACCGAAGGACCACGGGCAGGGCAAAAAGTGTTTAACAAGCGTGTGGCCTTCAGCCTCATGCTGTTTGTACTGCTTTACTTCCCGTGCATCGGCGTTATTGCCGCCATTAGCAAAGAGTCGGGCCACTGGAAGTGGGGCTTGTTTACAATGGGTTACACCACCCTGATCGCCTGGCTGGTTTCTTTTATTTTTTATCAGACATCGGGCCTGTTTTTTTAAATATCCGGAAGAATGACACAATGGATCATAACCATAGTAATACTGGCACTTGCATTTGGCTTTGCCATTTATAAGGTGGTGCGCATTATCCGGCGCCCAAAAAAAGGCCCTTCAGACCCCTGCGGAGGTTGTGTAAGCGATTGCGCCGGTTGCCAGCTTATTACCAAGGATAAAATCTCCTTTAAAATAAAGTAAAGCCTGCTTTCATGGGCTTTTTTTCTTATTTTCGGGTAACCATAAAACCCGATGAGCTACGACCTTCAGTCCATATTGCTTAAATACTGGGGCTTCAGTGCTTTCAGGCCATTGCAGGAAGATATTATCCGCTCGGTACTCGAAGGCCACGATACCCTCGCCTTGCTACCCACAGGTGGTGGAAAGTCGCTATGCTACCAGGTGCCCGGAATGGCCAGGGAAGGTTTGTGTATTGTGGTAACTCCGCTTGTGGCGCTCATGAAAGATCAGGTGCAGAACCTAAAAGACCGGGGCATTAAGGCCGTGGGGGTGTATTATGGCCTGAGTAAAATGGAGATGGACATTGCCATCGACAACTGCGTTTATGGCGATGTGAAGTTCCTTTACCTTTCGCCCGAACGGCTCACCACCGAACTTTTGCGGGTCCGCCTACCAAAGATGAAGGTAAATCTGCTTGCTGTGGATGAGGCACATTGTATTTCGCAGTGGGGATACGACTTCAGGCCGCCCTACCTGAGAATTGCCGAGGTAAGGGAGCTTATGCCCAACACCCCTGTTCTGGCCCTCACAGCTACTGCCACCACCCAGGTGGTGGAAGACATTCAGCAAAAGCTGGCTTTTGTCAGCCCCGGGGTGTTTCAGAAGAGTTTTGAGCGCAAAAACCTGGCATACGTGGTGCTGGAAGAAGAGGACAAGCTGAACCGTTTGCTTCGGATATGTAATAAAGTAGCCGGGCCGGGCATTGTGTATGTGCGCAACCGCAAAAAGACGCGCGAGCTAGCCCTTTTCCTGAAAAAGAATAATGTCTCGGCCGATTTTTATCATGCCGGCCTTACCACCCTGGAGCGCGACCTTAAGCAAAAGGCCTGGATGAAGGAAAAAGCCAGGGTAATGGTTTCGACCAACGCCTTTGGCATGGGCATCGACAAGCCCAACGTGCGCTTTGTGGTGCATATGGACTTGCCCGACAGCCCTGAGGCTTATTTTCAGGAAGCGGGAAGGGCTGGCCGCGATGGAAAAAAATCGTTTGCCGTGCTGCTTTGCAGCAAGGCCGATGTGATCGAACTTGAGCGCAACCATGAGCGTTCCTACCCGCCTATAGCGTTTATTAAAAAAGTTTACAACAGCTTGGGCAACTATTTCCAGCTGGCCATTGGTTCGGGGCGTGAGCAAACCCTTTCCTTCAGTCTCAGCGAGTTTGCAGAGAACTATACCTACGACCCGGTGCTGGTTTTCAATGCCCTGAAATTCCTCGAAAGAGAAGGTTATATTGCTATGTCGGATGCCTTGGCAAATCCCTCCAAGGTATTTATTTCCATAAACAAGGAGGAACTTTATCGCTTCCAGGTGGCCTCACCTGCTTACGATCCATTTATCAAAGTGCTGCTGCGCTCCTACACCGGCATGTTTTCGGAGTTTGTAAAAATCAGCGAAAGCGACATTGCCAAAAGAGCGGGTATCACCAAAGAAGAAGCTATAAAGCGGCTGCGATGGCTCAAGCAAGTCAGCATCCTGCAATACGAAGAGCAAAACGAACAGGCCGCCATTACCTTCCTGGAAGAGCGCATGCAAGAACATCAGCTTCGTATTACGCCCGAGGTGTATCACGAGCGACGCGAGTTTTCGCGCGAGCGCATGGAAGCGATGAAGTCATACGTGCTCACAACAAACAAATGCCGCAGCATGATGTTGCTGGCCTATTTTGGTGAGGTGGTAAGTCATCGCTGCGGGCAGTGCGATATTTGCCTGGAGCGCAACAAGGCCGAGGTGTCGGCCTACGAGTTCGACCTGGTGCTGAAAGAGGTCAAACCCTTGCTGCAAGGTAAAATAATGAGCACCAAGGAGTTGCTGAAGCACATCCCGTCAACCCTCAATGAGGGCAAGGTGCTTAAAGTGCTGCAATGGCTCATTGACAACGGAAAGGTAGAGACCCTTAAGGAAGAAGGAAAGTTGAAGTGGGCAGAGTAGGCACGGCTCAGGTTTTCTCCCCGCTTTTAAGTATTTTTGCAGTTCAGAACCACCTTCAGAATTTTTAAAATTGAATTTCATGCAAAAATACAGGCATCTTTTTTTCGACCTTGACCGCACGCTTTATGATTTCGACCGCAACAACCGCGAAACAATTTTCCAGCTTTACCGCGACTTTGGGCTGCCTGAAATGGGCGTAGCCGATTTCGACATTTTTCACAAAACCTATAAAAGCATTAACCTGCCCCTGTGGGAGCGCTACAAAAGGCAGGAAATTACCAAGGAATACCTGAATGTGGCCCGTTTTTCTGACACCTTAAAGGCCTTTGGAATCAATCATGGGCTGGCCGAAAAGTTTGCTTCTGAATACATCAGGATTAGTCCCCTTCAGGTGCATTTGCTGCCGGGCACCATAGAATTACTTGACTATCTTTTTCCCAAATACCCCCTCTACATTATCACCAACGGTTTCGACGAAATTCAGTTTCTGAAGATCAGCCGTTGCGGGCTGGAGGAATATTTTCAGCACGTAATTGTGAGTGAGGACGCCGGTGCGCAAAAGCCCGATCCCCGCATTTTTGATTATGCTTTCGAAAAGACCGGTGCCCGGCCCGAGGACTCATTGTTGGTGGGCGACGACCCCCAATCGGATATCTTTGGGGCCCAGCAGGCGGGCATGGACCAAGTGTGGCTGGCTCAGCCAGGCGAAACTTCGCCTTACGAACCTACCTACCAGATCAATCAGCTGAAAGAATTAATGGAGTTTCTGTAAATTACTGAATGCGAGAAGTTCCTTAAGTTCAAGGTTCAAGGTTCAAAGTAGCAATTGAGCTAATGCCACCTTTTACTTTATCGCCGATTTTTACATTTATTTTGGTGCCGAGGGGCAGATAAAGGTCGGCGCGCGAACCGAATTTGATAAAGCCCAGCTCATCGCCTTGTTTTACCATGGTGCCTTCCTTGCTGTAGCAAACAATGCGGCGGGCCAAAAAACCGGCCACCTGATGCATTAAGATCTGCTGATTTCTTTCGGTTTCAAAAACCATGGAGGTGCGCTCGTTGAGGGTACTCGACTTGGGGCTCCAAGCCAGCAAAAATTTGCCGTGGTGGTGCCTTTTGTAAAGGACTTTTCCGCTTACGGGATAGCGATTCTGGTGCACGTTGAGGGGCGACATAAAAACAGACACCTGCAGCATGGGCTTTTTGAAAAACTCTTTCTCATAAGCTTCTTCTACCACCACAACACGGCCGTCGGCCGGACTCAGCACCTGCGATGGGTCAGGCGAGATATTACGGTTGGGCGAGCGAAAGAACTGCAAAATTATGATCCATAAAACAATCAATGGGGCATAAATGAGCCAAACCCAGCTGCCCGCTTCGGGGAAAAAAATACGCATTACAACAACCGTAATGATAAGCAATGCAGTAACCAAAGTAATGGTGGGATAACCTTCCCTGTGTATTTTCATAAGATTGAGGTCAGAATACAATAATAAGATAAACAAAAACAAAGGGTGCAGCCATGATCACCCCGTCGAAACGGTCGAGAATACCGCCGTGGCCCGGCAGCAGGCGCCCACTGTCCTTGGCGTTGATGCTGCGTTTAAACATGGACTCAAAAAGATCGCCATAGGAACTGAAAACAACCACTATCAGAGAAATCACCAGCCAGTCGATGGTGTCGATCTGGGTGAAATACTTTGAAATCATGAAACCCGTAATCATAGCCAGCACGCCGCCGCCGATGGTACCTTCCCAGGTTTTCTTGGGCGAAATGCGCTCAAAAAGCCGGTGCTTGCCAATGGCCGAACCAACAAGATAAGCCCCTGTCTCGTTCATCCATACCAGGAAGAAAAACCCCATCAACAGGTTTGAATGGTAAGTGCCCGGCAAAAGGTTGGGATTGGGGAAATAATTGAGCAGCGAAAAAGGCAGGGCAATGTAAAGCAGTCCAAAAAAAGTAAAGGCAATATTGGTAAACGGGTTGGGCAGTTTGCGGTAAAGTTCGAAAAGAAAGATCAGAAAGATGAAAATAAAGTTAAACATAAGTATGCCCCGGCTGGTATGGCCATGGGCAATAAAAGCATTGGACAGAAATAGAAAAACCCCTGAAAGGATTCCGGCAAACTTATTGGGGAAAATGCCGGCGGTTTCAACCAGCTTAAAAAATTCCCACAATCCCATTACGGTGATGATCAGAAAAAGTATTACAAAAAAGCGGTGATGCATATTAATGGACAAAATCACCAACACTACAAATACGATTCCGGTCAGCGTACGTTTTACAAGGTTGTTCACAACTCCTCCCTGTTTATGATTAACCTGGCCTTAAGCACATTATCAGCATGCACGTAGAGCTCAATTTCACCAAAAAGATAAGCAGAATCTTTTTTGTTTACCACCACGCTTTCAATCTCTAAATCTTCGAGCACGGCTTTCACTATCTCTACCTTATGCAGAAATGTGGAACTATATATCAAATGCCAGCTTTCTTCCATAAAAATTGTCTGACGGGCCTAACGGGTCTCAATCAGAAAAAGGTACACTTCTTTTGGTCCGTGCGCGCCGTGTACCAGCGTTTTCTCGATATCGGCCGTTCGGCTGGGGCCCGTCACAAAAGTAATCATCGACGGAAGCACCCCATCATATTTTTTGTTCATAAACTGAAACGCATCCTTAATATCCCATACCAGTTGCCTGCTGTTTGCCACTACAATATGCACGGGCGGATAAATGAAACTGCGGCGTCCGCCACCCTGTCTGCTGCTCATAACAATTGTTCCCAGCCGGCTTACCAGCACCTCACAGCCTGTGAGCGATGCCTGACATTCGTCAAGCTCCTTACAGTCCTTTATGCAGCCAATGCCCTTTTCATCGAGCAAGCCGCTAAAGAAGGCCTCACCGCAAAACAATTTCTCAATATTTTTCTTTTTCAACAGGGTTTTGAGGCTCAAGCTAAGCTCCTCATAATCTGAACAATATACAAACTGACCGTTGACTTTAGAAAAAGCCTCGGCAAAGGAAACATCAAGGAATTCGGAATCCGGAGCGGCATGAACCGGACTTTCCAGGTCGACGCTTTCGTAAGGGGGCAGCATTTTGTTTACCAACGCGTCCCTAACTTTCTTCAGAACCTTTTCCTTTGATGTGCTTTCCTTCATTGGATCAGGATGATGGATTTATTATCGGTGGTTGCCCGGTATTGGTCTCATCGACCGGCTTATCAGCAGTTGGCTCGTCAGGAATATTCTCTGGTTGGGGCACTTCAGTTGCGCCTTCCATAATTTTCTCAGCCAAAGTTTCAGCCTCCGTATCGTATGGACGTTTGCCAAAAATAAGCTCCAGGTCTTCACGGAAAATAACTTCTTTCTCGAGCAAAAGATCGCCAAGTTTAATTAGCTTTTCCTTGTTGTCGTTGAGGATTTGTTTGGCTCGCTCGTAAGCCTGCTCCACCAGCTTGCTCACTTCCTCATCGATTACCTGGGCAGTTCGCTCAGAATAGGGCCTGTTAAATGCATACTCACTTTGTCCGGAGCTGTCGTAATAGCTAACGTTACCAATTTTCTTGTTCAAACCAAAGAAAACCACCATGGCATACACCTGCTTGGTCACTTTTTCGAGGTCGTTGAGCGCCCCTGTCGAAATTTTCCCAAAAATAATATCTTCAGCAGCCCTGCCTCCCAGTATGGAGGTGATCTCGTCGTACATCTGTTCAGTAGTGGTTATCTGCCGTTCTTCGGGCAGGTACCAGGCAGCGCCAAGGGCTTTGCCGCGGGGCACAATGGTAACCTTCACCAGTGGGTGGGCGTATTCGAGCAGCCAACTCACCGATGCGTGCCCGGCTTCATGATAAGCAATGACTTTCTTTTCGGACGGCGAAATGATCTTATTGCGCTTTTCCAGTCCGCCAATAATGCGGTCAACGGCATCGAGAAAGTCCTGACGCTCCACCACCTTTTTGTTGCGCCTTGCGGCGATGAGGGCGGCTTCGTTGCACACATTGGCAATGTCGGCACCAGAGAAACCAGGTGTTTGCTTGGCCAGAAAATCGGAATCTACCTCAGGCGAGAGCTTAATGGGCTTCATATGCACCTTAAAGATGGCCTTGCGTTCTTCCAGGTCGGGCATTTCCACATGTATCTGACGGTCGAAGCGTCCAGCACGCATCAGGGCCCTGTCAAGGATATCGGCGCGGTTGGTGGCAGCGAGAATAATTACCCCCTGGTTGGTGCCAAAGCCGTCCATCTCAGTGAGAAGCTGGTTCAGCGTGTTTTCACGCTCATCGTTGGCGCCGGTCATGGGATTTTTGCCCCGGGCACGACCAATGGCGTCAATTTCATCAATAAATATAATACAGGGCGCCTTTTCCTTTGCCTGCTTAAACAGATCGCGAACACGTGAGGCGCCTACGCCCACAAACATCTCCACAAAGTCGGAGCCGCTCAGTGAGAAGAAGGGCACCTGGGCCTGGCCGGCCACAGCCTTGGCAAGCAGCGTTTTTCCGGTGCCGGGAGGGCCTACCAGCAAAGCACCTTTGGGAATCTGCCCACCCAGGTCGGTATATTTCTTGGGATTTTTCAGGAAGTCGACGATCTCCATCAGCTCAATCTTGGCTTCTTCCAGGCCTGCAACATCCTTAAAGGTCACATTCACATGGGTGTCCTTGTCGAACAGGGTTGCCTTTGATTTGCCAATGTTAAAAATCTGCCCGCCGCCCGAAGCTCCTGCCATGCGGCGCATGATAAACAGCCAGAACACGATTAGCAGACCAATAGGCAGTATCCAGCCCAGTATATCGGTACCCCAGTTGCGGCGCTGCTCAAAGAAAATGGGCACGCGCTGTTCCACCGGAAACTCTTGCTGGGCATCCCTGACCAGCTTTTCGAAGCCTTCGACCGAGCCTATCTTGAAAGTATAGTGCGGGCGAAGGGCATCCATAGTACTGGTGCCGCGGCCTTCAATGTCGTTGTATTTTTCCTGTTCCAGCCGGTCCTGCTTAATGAAAACCTCCACCATTTCATGGTTTACCACAATGAGCTTTTCCATATCGTTGGTTTGGAGCATTTCAACCTCGAAGCGCTGCTGCGAGATTTCTATTGCGCCACCGCCCCAATTGAAAAAGTTGAGCCCTATAAGCAAAAGGGCCAGCAGTCCGTAAACCCAGTAAAAGTTGAAGCCGGGCTTCTTTTTTCCCTTGCCACCCGAACCATTTTCGGGTTTGGGCTTGCCGGAAGGATTATTGTTTTTATTGTTATTGTCCGTATTCATTTATTTCAATTGAAAAAAAACTGAATTACCCTTTCGGGGTAAGTATTACTCAACCAAAGTACGCGGTGCATCAGCCCAAAGGGCTTCAAGTTTATAAAAATTGCGCACCGGCTCCTGAAAAACGTGTACCACCACATCCATATAATCAAGCAAGATCCACTCAGCATTGGAAAAGCCTTCGCGCCGCCTGGGAAATTGCCCGGTAGCTTTTTTGGCCTCCGCCTCTATCGAGTCGGCAATAGCGCTGGTGTGCGGGCGCGAAGTGCCATGGCAGATCACAAAATAATCGCAAACGGTGGAGTTTAATTTTGCTAAATCAAGAATGACAATTTCTAGTCCTTTCTTTTCCTGAATGCCTTTTACTATTGAATCAATAAGGGTCTGTGTGTCGTCTTTCTTTTTTGTTTTAACCATTCCCTGTATGTTATATTTTACCTGCAAATTTAACATTATTTACGCACATATTGTTTTTGCTTTATTCCGAATAATTGTTAATCAGGTATTATTAACTAATTTTGGCAAACAGCCCGAAAAATGGACCCTTTCAACACCAAAATCATTCGCCTGCATGCCATCGACTCCACCAACCGCGAAGCCTTCCGACTTCTCGAAAGCGGGAGCCTTGCAGAAGGGACGGTCATTGTGGCCCAAAGCCAGTCATCGGGCCGCGGTCAAGGAAAGACAACATGGGAAAGTGCCCCGGGGCGCAACCTCACCTTTTCGCTGGTGCTAAGACCATTGTTTTTGCCCCCTGCCCGGCAGTTTTTGCTCAACCAAACCATTGCACTGGGCATCAGAGACTGCCTTGCAGGCCAACTGTTCCCCGAAAGGGTAAGCATAAAATGGCCCAACGACATTTACTGTAGCATGGGGAAAGTTTCTGGCACCCTGATCGAGAACCGCATAATGGGAAGCCAGTTCGACTTGTGTGTGGCAGGAATCGGCATTAACGTGAACCAGGAGGTCTTCACTTCTGACGCTCCCAACCCGCTCTCGCTAAAAAAATTAACGGGCAGGAAGTACGACCTGGAAGAATTGCTGCAAAGCTGCCTGGAGTCGATTGGCCGGCGCTACGGATTGCTTCGCTCAGGACAATACCATCAGATACAGCAGACTTACCTCGATACCCTGCTGGGGCTGAATGAAAATTTGCATTTCAGGGCGGGTGAGGAAACTTTTGTCGGGACCATAACCGGCGTTGACCAATACGGGAGGCTGCAAATTCTCCACGAAAACCAGCAAACCCTGACTTTCGACATCAAAGAGGTACAAATGCTGCTATAATTTTTTGGAGAAAATCTCCTGTAGCTTATCAGCCAGCATATTAACGAGGTTTTGCAGGGGTTTGGATGCCACCATACTCAGAAAAGGGTTCAGTTCAGCATCGAACACAATACCAGCAAAGCTCTTTCCTTCATCCCCAGGCTCAAAAAAGCAATCGAGCGTATAATCAATGGGGTTGTCGCCTTCGGCAACGATATGGATGTTGCTCCAGGGGTTTTTATTTACCATGCGCATAGAAAGGTCGGCCATTCCTTGTATGGTAAATGAGCAGCTCTGCTCATCGGCCTGCCAGTTGACTATTTGCGGAGGCATTAGGTCTTTGAAGTTGCGGAAGTCGCTCAAAAATTCAAATACCTGCTGCTCCGGTGCATCAATCTGCACGCGTTCGCTTTGAAACTTTGCCATTAAAGTTATACTTGGTTAAAAAAATTATTTTCCCCAGGCGTGGGGATCTTCGCGCCATTTGGCCAGCAGCTCAAGTTCTTCATGATTTATAAGGCCTTCCTGCAATGCGGTTTCGAGCAGGCAGGTGTAGTTGCTCAGGGTAACAAGTTCACAATTGTTTTCGGCCATGGCCTCATCGGCCTCGGGCAGCCCATACGAGAAAATGGCCAGCATGCCAGCTACTTCGAAACCTGCCTCGCGCAGTGCCTTCACAGCGGCAATGCTACTCTTGCCGGTCGACACCAGGTCTTCTATCACCAGGGTTTTCTGACCTTTCAGTATACGGCCTTCCACCACGTTGCCCAGCCCGTGGCCCTTGGGCGCGTTGCGCACATACACAAAAGGCAGGCCCAACTCTTCGGCCACCAGTATGCCATGGGCAATGGCGCCGGTAGCAACCCCTGCAATCACCGCAGCATCAGGAAAAAATTCCTTTATCAGCTTGGTAAGCTGAAGCGCAATTTGCCGGCGCACCTGTGGGTATGACAAAGTTTGGCGGTTATCGCAATAAATGGGAGACTTGATGCCTGAAGCCCACGTAAAAGGCTTTTCGGCATTCAGTTTTATTGCTTTACTTTGCAGCAATAAACTGGCAATAATACGGGCAATTTCGCTGTCGCATTTCATTGTGCAAACCTACTTCATTTTTCAGTAATTTTCCACTAGCCTTTCAAAATTCAGTAATAACAGGCAAAAAAAAATACTGCAGCCATGCTTACCATATTCCTGGCCGACCGCCAAATAAGACTTACCACTCCCGGTGAGGCTAACAGACACGATAACGTAATAGGGGTCAACCCCGGCCAGGCATTTCCATTTTGGGATTATTTCAATTCTTTTCTTGCCGCTTCCGCGGAAAAACAACTGGCTTTCAGCTCGACCGACATCCAATGGCTGTTTCGCTTCATCGCCAGCCATTTCGAGCTTGCCGAGGCTGCAGGCGGACTGGTGAAGAATGACAAAGGGCAGCTGCTTTTCATCTTTCGGCAGGGCAAATGGGACCTTCCCAAAGGCCACACCGAAAAAAACGAATCAATAGAAGAAACCGCCCTGCGCGAAGTGGAAGAGGAATGTGGCATTGACCGTCTGAAAAACATCATGGCCCTACCCACTACTTACCATGTGTACGAGCTAAAAAAAGACCGCTGGACAATGAAAAAAACATGGTGGTACCTCATGCATACCTCCACTACCAAAAAACCCAGCCCGCAAACCAGCGAGCAAATAGAAATCGCACAATGGTTCGAAAAAGAGAATCTTGAAGAAATCTTCGGAAATACCTATGGCTCGGTGAAGGAGGTGGTCAGCCATGCCATTGAACAAAAACTGGCGTGAAGGGGTAAAGGTTTGAGGTTCAAGGGGTAATTAAATTGCTGATCTATAAACAGTTAACCCTTTATCCTTTATCACTAAACGCTAATCCCTAAACCCTGATCCCTACAAATCGACCTGCTCTGGCACAAACTGCCTTGCGTCACCGCCGTTGCGGATAATGTCGCGGACGAGGGACGAATTAATGGCGGTATGTTCGGGCACGGTGAGCATAAATACTGTTTCGAGTTCAGGCATCATTTTTTTATTCATCTGCCCTATGCTCCTCTCAAACTCAAAGTCGGCGCTGGTTCGCAAGCCTCGCAGGATGAACCTCACATTGAGTTTGCGGCACAACTCAACTGTAAGACCTTCGTATTCAATTATTTCTATGGTCGGATAGTTCTCAAAAACTATCCTGAGCCATTCCTTTCGTTTTTCGATGGAAAAGAAACCTGTCTTTTCAGAATTTCGGCCTATGGCAATAATGATCTTTTCGAAAAGCGGAACAGCCCGCAGAATGATTGATTCATGGCCTTTGGTTATAGGGTCGAAACTTCCGGGAAACAATGCTACGCGGTTCATAGTTCAGGGTGTTTTTAGGTGAGGTCGGGCTTTTCGAACACAGAAAAGTGCACCCGTCCATATTTTCGTTCCTGCACAAAATTCGGAAATGCTTCAAATTGTTTGCCAGCCGGGTGCTCGAGCACCAGCCAACCGCCAGCCGCCAGCAGGTCGCGTTCAAAAATCATCTGGGGAATCTTTTCAATGCCTTCCATATCGTAGGGCGGATCGGCAAAGATCACATCGAAGCCAGGCCGGCAATACGACAGAAAGCGAAACACGTCGGCACGCACCACCTTAAGGTTTTCCAGCTTCAGCTCCTGTATTGTCTGCTGAATAAAATCCACGCATTTAAAGTGATTTTCCACCGCAATTACCTCGGTGGCTCCCCTTGAGGCAAATTCGTACGAAATGCTTCCAGTGCCGGCAAAGAGGTCTATTACCCGGAGGCCTTCAAAATCGAAATGGTTGTTCAGCACATTGAACAGGGCTTCCTTAGCCAGGTCGGTGGTAGGCCGCACCGGCAGGTTCGCGGGCGCATGAATAATCCTTCGCTGGTATTTTCCTGCAATTATCCGCATGTGTTCAGGTTAAGCAAATTAAAAAAATAATGGTGAGGCACCTTGTCGAATTCCGGCCCGTATTTATATACGTCGCTGCGCCCGGCAAAACTTACCTGTTTAAAATATTGAGAAAGCATTTCATAATTTTTCGAGTCAAGGCTAATCTCTCCTGCCAGCATGGCTTCCATCTGACTGGCATCGAGACCAAACTGCTCCAGCGCATAAAAGAGGAAATACATAAGATCGTCGAAAGCTTGATAGGCAAAGGAGTTGTAAAAAACCAGGCGCGACCCTTCGAGCAGCATAAGTTCGAAATGGCCGGGTTTAATGTGCAACACAATATCGGCCTTGAGCTCGCCCAGTCTGAATGCCGCCAGAGTGCTTTCGATGAGCACGGTGCCGGTATGCCTTAGTCGGTATGAAGGGTACAAAAAATCTAATTTCTTTCGCAGGACTTCTGGAAACGGGAATATACCATAAGCCTCCAGGTTATTGAGCTTGTCAGCCTTAAGTTCATGATAATCGGGCGTAGGCCCGCAAAACTGGTGGTAGGCGTCTTTGCCGGCATGCAGAAACAGGTCGGCAGGCACAAGGGTATACTTTGGCTGATACCAGGCCACGTTAATCCTTTCGAAAGAGCCAAGAAGCAAAGGGTGTTCTTTAATAAATTTTTCCAGTTCAGCAGCCAGCTCATCAGCCTGCCCGGCATGGGCCAAATGAAAAGATTCGAGCATTTGGTAACGGAAATGCTGTGGATCGAGGATCGCAAAAGAAAATCCATCGAGCGAAAGCTCGATGGATAATATTACATTTCTTTCCGACCCTGGCGAAAACGTGTTGTCGACAATACTAATTGTCTTACGAAAAGGGCCAGACATGCAGTTGGTTTTTATTCCCAGTTGCCGTCGATGGAAGCTTCAAACATGGAGCCAACCTTAAGGCCATCGAGACGGGTATAGTAAACACGGTATTGGAGATCGCTCATGTATTGTTCGGGGGTGGTATAGGCCTCGAAAACCGGCAGCTGCACCAGTCCACGCTCAATCATGCTTGCATCCATGGTGAACCGCTTGCCACCACTAAAGGGGATATACGGCAGCGAATCGATGGGGTACCTGGAACGCACCAGCAAGGTGTCTTTGGCAGGCATCCAAATAGTATCCCTTTGTACAATACCCAGTCGAACCGCTTCAGCTTCAGTGAGCGAATCGGGCACAGTACCAATAGCCCTGAGGATCACGATAGAGTCATATTTCACAAAGTTAACAAGTGAATCCAGATCGCTGAGAAAGGTGCCAAAGCGGGTACGGTGGGCAACCTGAGCGGTGCGAATGTCTTTCAGGCGCTCAATGATGCGGACTTCACGGCGGGCTGCTTCCTGGTTGAAACGAACCGGCTCCATAATACTGTCGTAGATCAGGTAGCCAAGCACCACAATCACAAGGGCTAAAACAATTTGAATAGCTGTTTTCATACTATTTGGTGGTTTTTTTTAAGTGAATATGCAAAGGTAAAACAAAAATCGGAATGAAAGGAAACTGAGGAAAACCAAGTTTAAAAACATAAGTCAACCATATCATGAATCCAACTGCAAATATTCTAATTTTTTTTTAATCGTCCATAAGAAAAGTTGAAAAACATCAGAACAAATGCGCGATTTATTATTTTGTTATTCTAAAACGAAAAGCTTCTTATTGAATACCAGTTAGTTAAAAGGTTTGGAAAGCACGGTCGAGGTGGTGGGTGCGTCGGGTCAGCTTGAGGTCCTGAAGCATCGACGATTTTACCCTGATAGTGAGGTTGTAGCTTTTCCTAAAACCAAAAGGAATCCAGTTTAAGGTCATTTCCCAGCAGTGCAAATCACGGTAAATATCTAATGAGGTATAGGTAATTTCCTTGCGGTCAAAATCGTATCCACTCCTGAAGCCAAGCCTCCATTTTGGCGTCAGTTGCATGTCGCCACTGACGTTGAGCGACTGAACATAGGTTTTATCGAAGCGATCCTGGGCATAATTGTAGCGCGAACCATAGTTAAAAGTATATCCAAACCGCAGGGACCAAGGCACGGAATAATCTACCACACCCGGAGTAGCCTGCAGCACATCTGGTCCAGGGGTCGTTCCTTCGTCGGGTTCGCCGTTGCCAAAACCAGTATCCGGACCTCCCAGGCCCTGCCCCATGCCACCTCTCAGCTGATTTCCCCCACCTGTAGAGGGCTTGGTTTTGGAACTGAGTGAATAGTTAAAGCCAAGGCTCCAGTTGGTATTGTTCAGTTTCAGCAGCTTTTGCTGGGTATCCCATAAAAAGCGGTTAATATAGCGTCCGGTCGAATCGGTGTCGTAAACCGTCCAAGAGCTTGAATAGGTAATATCGAAATTGTTGAAAAGACGGGTGCGGGCCGAAATCCGGATATCATTAAAATTGAGTGAATCTCGGGCAATATCGTAGCCGCCGTTAATTGAAAGGTTATCGAGCAGGGCAATTTTTCGCTCGCCCCCGGCGGTGGTGTCGCGCCGGTTTCGAACTTTCATTTCCAGGTTGTTGGTAATCGAGAAGTTGATATTTCCCGAGCGGTTAGGTTGTGGCCCCTGGTAAATTCCGTCCTCAAAAATGGCATATCTTACGTCTTCGCCGCGGCGCGCATCGTAATAGGTCTGGTAATACCCCCAGAAGGGGTTGGCAAAGTCGGGGCGGTAGCTGAAGCCCACGTTGGGCGAAACCACGTGACGCAAGGCCCTTATCGGTCCCCTGCGAAACTGCACCATTCCGTAGAAGCGGGTGTTGAGGCTGGCGCTGTAGTTGAAATCGTGTATGGCCTTAAAGCCCGGTATAGTATCTTTAACCACATTGCCGAAGAGGGTGTCGCCCTGCTGTATGAGCATGGCCTGCGGATCCCAATATTTTTCCACCGTGGAAAGGTACCAGTTCATATTGTAGTTGAAGCTGTTGCTCAGGTTAAAATGTCTTAGCACCCTCATGGAGTGGCTGATAGGAATGCTGTGCCTCATGCCGTTGCGGAATCGTGACCAGGTTTCCCTTTCAAATAGCAGTGAGTCGACGGTGCGCAAATCGTTGCGGGCATTCATGGTGTAATTCAGGGTGATATTTTCATACCATCTTGCTTCACCCCTGCTGTCTTTTCTCCTGAAAGGGTGCAGGCGGTTCACGCTGAATGCGATTTCGGGCAGGCTCAGGTCGACAGTGCGATTGATGGTGTTCTGGCTGTGCCGGAAGTTGGCCGAGAAGTTGTAACGGCTTCCAAAGGTGGCCCTGTAGGAAACGTTGGAAGAAAAGGTATTCGAAAGGTAATCCTGGTCGGAAACGGGGTTAAAACGGCTGGCTTGCGAGCTCCCTGCATTTACGTTGGCCTGGAAAACACTGTTTGGCCTGGCCTTGGGGTCCTGGCTGTGGCTCCACACCACCCTGAAGTCGCGACTGCGCTCGTAACCCGGCAGGTTTTCCTCGCCCAGAATATTGATGGCATAACTCAGGTTGAGCGAGCCCGAGTAGCGGTAGCGCACCCTGTAGCTGGAGCCCAGACGGGCGGCCCAGCTGCCGCGTGTGTAAATATCGCCCCGCAGCGAAAGGTCAACATAATCGTTGATGCCCCAGTAGAAACCACCATTCTCGAGGTAAAAGCCGCGATTGGAGGTTTCACCGTAAGAGGGCATCAGAATACCTGAGGCCTGACCCTTTTTGTTGGGAAAGAAACCGAAAGGAACCACCAGAGGAGTGGGCACACCCTCTATAACAAGAAAGGCAAGGCTGGTGATGATTTTGTCGTCAGGAATCATCTTTGCCTTGCGGAAACCGATATGAAAGTGGGGCTCGGGGTCGTCGCAGGTGGTATATTTTCCGTCCTGCACGTGAATGATCTTATTTGGCTGAATTTTAACCAGTTCGCCATGCAGATAGCCATCGGCCTCTTCGGTAAAAACCTGCCGGGTGCGACCCCGCCTGGTATCGAAGTTATACCACATTTCTTTCGACTGGAACGACTGCTGCCCCTCGGTAAAAACCGGGAATTGCTGCATCACCCCTGCCGAATCAGGCATTCCGGTGGCATACAACATATTTTCACGAAAGTCAATTTCTACATAGCCTGCTTCCAGGTGTATGTCGCCATATTTCAGGTCGGCTGTTCCATAGAGGTATACCTTACGCTCGCGGACATTGAAAAAAATACTGTCAATTGCCGAATAATCGACTCTGGCATCGAGTATAGTGCCTGATCCTGTTTGCCGGGTTGGCTCTTCGAGCGCCACTTCCGTGGTGTCGGAAAGCACTGTTGGCATGATATCTGCTGGCAGCCCCATCAAATCCGGTCTTAAAGCCGGAAGCAGGCTGTCGGGAATTTCTGCGGGTGAGGTGGCCCGCGTTCTTTGCGGGATGGTGTCGCTACCGGCCCTGGGATATGCCCGGAAGCTACCTGCTGAGGCGGCCTTTCCCACCAACCCCGAAAGGGTGATAAACAGCAGGAGCACAAAAAACTTAAATCCCAGGTTGGTACCCAACTTTATTTAATGTTACTTTTGTATAATAAGAATGGGCCTTTTGCGTAATATTACCAAAGGTAAGCAGGGGCAAAACTAATTAAAAATCGTTTATTACTGGTGAAACGCTTCTTTATAATTTTTGGTATGCTGGTTCTGCTGTCACTGATGCCGGCAGAAGTTTTTGCCGATCGGCTGGGTTACGTCCACACCGTGGTGATTGACCCAGGCCACGGAGGCCGCGAGCCTGGCGCTGTAGGCAGCAGGGTATTGGAAAAAGACATCACACTGGCCATCTCCCTGAAACTGGGCGAATACATTAAGGAAAATTTTCCCGACGTTAAGGTTATCTATACGCGGGAAACAGATAAGCATGTGGAGTTGCGCGACAGAACCCGTATTGCCAATGAAAACCAGGCTGATCTTTTTATAAGCATTCACTGCAACAGCGTAACCAACCGTTCTGCTTACGGCACCGAAACCTTCGTTATGGGGCCCCACCGCAATCAGGCCAACTTGGAGGTGGCGAAACTTGAAAACGCCTCTATCCTCTATGAAGATAACTACCTGGAGACCTATGATGGCTATGATCCCAACTCGCCCGAGTCGAATATAATTTTTACCCTTTTTCAGAACGCCTACCTTAACCAGAGCCTTTCCATCGCCTCATTGGTGCAGGACCAGTTCAGGGAAAGAGCCAGACGTGTGGACAGGGGTGTGAAACAGGCAGGCTTCCTGGTGCTGTACCGCGCAACTATGCCGGCCATTCTTGTGGAAACAGGTTTTATCAGTAACGCTCGTGAGGAAGAATATCTTGCCTCTGAAGAAGGACAAAATCACATTGCCTCAGCCATTTACCGGGCTTTTCGCGATTATAAGACTAGCCAGGACCAGCTTGCTGCAGCCCGTGAACAACAGATGCTTGCCCAGGCCGGGCCTGTAATGGCCAGCACAGGGGGTTCGGCACAGGTGCAACGTCCTGCAACTCAGCCCCTGGGTTCACAACAGGAACAGGTTCAGGATCAAACACCACCGAATGTAGTGTTCAAGGTGCAGTTTGCCACGACCAGCAATCGTCGCCCCCCCGATGCCCCTGAGTTCAGAGGCCTGCAAAACGTGGAGTATTATCTTCATGACGGCCTTTACAAATATACCGTGGGCCGCGAAACAAGCCTCGAAGCCGCCGCCGACGTGCAAAAGAAAGTTCAGCAGGCAGGCTTTATTGATGCCTTTGTGGTGGCATTTCATGATAATGAACGCATTTCGCCGGCCGAAGCCGTTAGGCTGTTAAACCAAAGGCGAACCAATCCGTAACAATTTTAAACTCAATTTTCCGGTTTCACCAACGGGCATGTCAAAATCTACCAGTAACTCATTTTACATGCAAGTTCAACTTAACCAGTTTATTACAATCAGTTACCAATGAAAATTACAAGAGAAGTTAAACTTGGATTAATAATAGCCATAACCCTTTTCCTCTTTATCTGGGGGCTGACCTATCTGAAAGGAAAAGATATTTTCTCGAAACAGCTTGCCGTATATGCCGTTTATGAAAATGTGAGCGGACTGGTGGAAACCAACCCTGTGGTGGTTAGCGGGGTAAAGGTGGGGCAAGTCGACCAGATTTACTTTCACCCCGACGGCTCGGGACGCATCATGGTAAGAATGATCATTGGAAGACAAATCAATATTCCCAACAACTCTGTGGCACGCCTTACAGGAGCAGACTTTATGGGCTTTCGCGAAATTGATGTTGTATTGGGCAACTCTGGGGTTCCTGTGGTCAACGGCGATACCCTTGCCACAATAATCTCAGCATCGCTCACCGAAGAAGTAAGCCAGCAAATGATGCCCCTTAAACACCAGGCCGAAAATCTGCTTGCCCAGGTTGACTCGGTGCTGGCCGTGATACAGTACATTTTTAATGAAGACACCCGCTACAACATCACCCGCAGCATAGACGGTATTAGGCAAACCATTGTCAACCTGGAGGAAACCACTGCCACGGTCGATTCGACCTTTTCGCAGCAGGCAAGCCGGCTGGCAGTGATTGTGGCCAATGCCGAATCTATTTCGACCAACCTGCGCCAGAACAACGAAGCTATTACCAATATTATTCAGAACTTCTCCGAAATAAGCGATACCCTGGCAGCCCTTGAGCTTGCCAAGACTATGGAGGATGTGAACAAGGCCATGGAAGCATTTTCCGGAACCATGGAAAAAATAAACCGGGGCGAAGGCAGCATAGGGCTGCTGGTAAATGACGAAGAGCTATACCGCAACCTGGAAAGGTCGTCGAAGCAGCTCGATTTGCTGCTCGAAGATATTCGCCAGAATCCGCGCCGTTACATTAATGTCTCGGTATTCGGAAAAAACTAATGTTCCTATGGTTAGAATCAGGCTGCTTATTCTGATACCTGTCCTGCTGATTTTATTTTCTTTTTCCGGGAAATCACCGACACCTTCAACCCTTCAAAGGGAACTGAACCTTTTTGCCGCCGACCCAGCCCTTAAGAATGCTTCCTGGGGCTTTTGTGTGATTGACGCAGCAACCGGCCGCACCATCATTTCGCACAACGAGCATCAGTCCCTTGTGCCTGCATCCACACAAAAGGTGCTAACCACCGCTTCGGCCCTGATGATGCTGGGCGCCGATTTCCGTTATCAGACGTCCATAGGCTATTCGGGCTACATTGATGCCGGCGGGATACTTCAGGGCGACCTGATCATTAAAGGCAGCGGCGATCCGGCCTTTGGCTCCAACGCCATGCACGACTCGCTGAATCTCGGCAGGGTGTTTGCCGGGTGGCTGCTGGCTGTCCGCAATGCCGGCATCAGGCAAATTAACGGGCGGGTGCTGGCCGATGAATCTGTTTTTGACCAAGAGCTCATCCCACGCAAATGGCTGTGGGAAGACATGGGCAACTATTACGGCGCCGGGGCCAGCGGCCTCACCGCCAATGAAAACATGTATACGGTGTATTTCCAGCCCAGCAATGCCTTGGGGCAGCCTGCACGCGTGGTGATGACCGAGCCGCCAATCCCCGGCATGGAGTTTAACAACCAAGTGACCACCGGGCCCAAGGGTTCGGGCGATCAGGTGTATATTTTCGGGGCGCCCTACCAGATGCTGCGGACATTGACCGGAACTGTGCCTTTGGGCAGCAGCAATTTCCCCGTAAGGGGCTCCATACCCGACCCACCCTTTTTTGTGGCAGCGGCATTCAGCGATTTCCTTAGCCGGAATGACATTTCGCAAAAACAACCACCCTTAAGCCATCGACTGGCAGCCCAGGCAGGTACCAGCCCAGGCGCCGTAAGCCGAACCTTAAGCAGCTGGTCTTCTCCTGCCCTCGCCCAAATTGCTGCGCGCACCAATCTGAGCAGCGTGAACACCTTTGCCGAAAACTTGGTGAAAACTGTTGGAAGCCACGCCAAAGGCGAGGGAACTACCGCCGCCGGCAATGAAGCCATAAAGGAACACTGGAAAAAATTTGGTCTCGACGTGGATGGCATGTTTCTGTACGATGGCAGCGGGCTTTCGCCCTCCAACAGGCTCACGGTGCATCAGCTTGCCAAGGTGCTGCAAATTACGGCCGGGCAGCCGTTTTACGAAGGGTTTCAGGTTGGCTTGCCACTGGCGGGACGAACCGGATCTATTGCATCCAGCTTCAGAGGAACCTCCTCCGAAGGCGTGCTGCGCGCCAAGAGCGGATTCCTGGCCAATGTGCGTTCTTACGCCGGATACACCAAAACTGCCGACGGAAAAACACTTGCCTTCGCTTTTATTGTGAACGATTACCAGGGCACGCCGGCCAGCATGCGCGAGAAAATGACACGGCTGATGGATGCAATTACAAGGTATAACCAATAAAGGGCCTTTTGGGCAAAAAAAAGAAGCAGAATCCAAGTAAATAATAAAATTTTATTATAATTTAGCGGGCAAACTGCTATTATTCTTAACTTTTTTAAAAATTATAGAGTTATGCAAAACATGGACTGGGGAAAACTCCCTTTCGGGTATTTTAAGACAGATTACAACTTGCGTTGCTACTACCGCGATGGCAAGTGGGGCGAGGTTGAGGTGTCCTCTTCAGAGTTTATCAACATTCACATGGCAGCCACCAGCCTGCATTATGGTCAGGAAGCCTTTGAAGGCATGAAAGCCTACCGGGGCAAGGATGGCAAGATTCGCCTGTTTCGCTGGCAGGAGAACGCCAAGCGCATGCGCAAATCGGCCGATGGCATCCTTATGGCAAGGGTTCCTGATGATCTATTCTTCGAAATGGTGAGCAAGGCCGTAAAACTCAACGAACGCTTCGTGCCTCCCTTTGGCCATGGTGCCGCCCTGTATATTCGTCCGCTGCTTATCGGCACCGGCGTGCAGGTGGGTGTTAGCCCCGCCAAAGAGTATATGTTTATGGTTTTTGTCGGCCCTGTTGGTCCTTACTTCAAGGAAGGCTTCAACCCGGTAAGCATGCAGATCATTAGCGACTTCGACCGCGCAGCACCCCTGGGCACCGGTCACATTAAAGTGGGCGGCAATTACGCCGGAAGTCTGTTTGCAATGGAAAGAGCCAAGGCCGAAGGATATGCCTCCGTTATTTTCCTGGAAGCCAAAGAAAAGAAATATATTGACGAAGCCGGCCCAGCAAACTTTTTTGCAATTAAGGACAATACCTATGTTACTCCAAAATCAAACTCTATTTTGCCTTCCATCACCAATATGAGCTTGATGCAACTGGCAGAAGATCTTGGTTTGAAGGTGGAACGCCGCCCAGTAGCTGTGGAAGAGCTCGAAGGCTTTGAAGAAGCCGGCGCTTGCGGAACCGCAGCCATAATCTCGCCTATTGGCAAGATCACCATTCGCGAAACCGGAAAGATTTTTGAGTTCGCTAAAGCCGGAAAAGCTGGCCCAATCTCAACCAAACTCTTCAATAAACTCCAGGGCATTCAGTATGGCGAGGAGCCCGACACCCACGGATGGGTTACTGTGCTGGACTAATATCTTATAAGTCATAAAAAAAACCGCCTCAGATTGCTGGGGCGGTTTTTTTTGTGCCTTAAATTAAAGATTTATTTGCTCTTCTATCAACACGGGATTTTCGGTGTACACATCGGCAGGCTCTTTCACCAGGTACCAGGTGATGGCCGAAACCAGCACGGTGCCGGCGCAAATTAAAAACAGGGAGGCCTGGTTTTCGACCTTGTCGAGGTACTCGCCCACGGCAAAGCTTGCCACAAACTGTGGCAACACCACCGACAGGTTGAACAGGCCCATGTACATGCCCATTTTGGTTTGCGGGATTTTTTGCGACATAATGGCAAAGGGAAGCGAAATGGTGGCTGCCCAGCCAATGCCTGCCACGCCCATAAAGGCATAAATCAGCCAGGGGCTGAAGCCGGCCAAATAAAGCCCGAGATACCCCAGTGTAAGGAATAAGAGCGAGGTGGCATGGGTCTTTACGCGCCCAAAGCGTGCAGCGAGGGGTTCGAGCAGCAAAACCGGAATTATGGCCGCCACCAGGTTGAGCGACAGAAAGCTCCAGTTAGTAATGGAGCCGATCAGGTTATTGACCTGATCAAATCCACTGGCATCGGATGGGCTCGACAGGAAGGAGGTCAGGTAGCCCGGTTCAAACAGATCTCCCGAAAGGTCGGGAATGCGATATTTTACAAAGGCAAAAAAGTAAATAAACATGGCCTGCACCCCTATCCAGGTAAATGAATGCGCGGCCAGCACCTTGCGGAACCCAATAATCCCATCACGTTCCCTCGAAATGCCTCTCTCCTTTTTCGAAAGCGTATAGATAATCAAAACCACCGTAAGGGCGGCTGCGACCATCTCCAGCTTGTAGCCGGGGATTATGGGCATGGGGGTGATCTTGGTCAGAATAATGTACAAGGCATAGAGCAGAAATCCCCATAAGGGAAGAATGGTTCGCATGATCTCCCACAAGGAGACCTTGTTTTTGGGTGGTCTTTCGGTCTTAATTTCATCTCCATCGGCCACACCAAGAAAGCGGGGCTCTTTAATGAAGAATGGAGGAAGAATGGAAAACACAAACACCAGGAATACGCCAAAATAAATAAGGACGTAGTTATTGAAAACCGCGCCAATGAAATATCCCAGCACGCCAAAGGAGCCCGACACAGTTTGCATCCAGGTGAAGCCTTTGGTTCTTGGGCGGCCTTCGGGGGTAACGTCGGCAATGAGTGATCTGGTTGGGTTAAAACTTACATTAATGGCCAGGTCAATGGAAAGAGAAACGATAATGGCAATGCCCAGCACCCCTTCGAGCCCCAGCACATTCTGTATCAGGCCAATGTTGGGCAGGGCAAGCAGGCCGAGGGCGGCAATTACCCCACCTATCCAGATAAAGATCCTTCGGCGGCCATTCCACACCCACACATTGTCGCTCACAATACCAATAATAACTTGCCCGAGGATGCCGGCCAGGGGGCCTGTAGCCCAGACCAGTCCTATTTCCTGCAGGTTGAGTCCGTATTTGGTGCTCAGCAGCCAGCTCAGGGCAGCAATCTGCACTACCAGCCCGAAGCCCATAGCAGTGGCAGGAAGGCTCAGGATGGCGTAAAATCCGTTGCTCAGTTGTTTCTGAAAGGGTAGCATTGCTTTTCAGTTTAGGTTATCACGCGGGTTTATTGCTTGGACGCGCGCCGGGGCCCTGGTTCTTCTTTCCGCGGCTGTCCCTGCGCCTGTTTTGAAACTTGCTTTGTGGCCTGCCGCCCCAGCTGCGCTCTTCCCGATGTTTTTCAGGGTCATAATCCGGACCTTTTCCAATCTTTTCGGGCAGTTCCATTTTGGGCACTTCACGGCCCAGAAAACGTTCGATGGCGGCAAAGCGGCGCTGCTCCCGCTCGCTGATAAAGGTACATGCCTTGCCATCGGCCTGCGCACGGGCGGTGCGGCCTATGCGGTGCACGTAATCTTCTTCATCTTGGGGCACATTGAAGTTGATCACCATGTCGATGTCTTCCACGTCGATGCCGCGCGAAATAATGTCAGTGGCAACCAGCACCCGGGTCTGCCGGCTCTTGAAACGGTTCATAACGGCTTCGCGCTCGGCCTGCTCCAAATCGGAGTGGATCTCTTCCACAAATTTTATTGATTTTTTCAGGTCGCGGCTCAGTTGCTTCACCATCGACTTGGTATCGCAGAAAATAACGATGGTCTTCAACGACTGATCTCTCAGCACCAGCTCTTTTGTCAGCGGCACCTTCTGGTTTTCGTAAACCACATAGGCCTCCTGCCTTATTTTTTCGGGAGGGGTGGCAGTAGCAATATTAATTTCTTTTGGTTTTGCCAGAATTTTGCGGGCCAGTTCGCGGATCTTTGGTGGCATGGTAGCCGAAAAAAGCAGGGTTTGCCGCTTATTGTGGATGTAGGAAATGATCTTCATAATGTCGTCGAAGAAGCCCATATCGAGCATGCGGTCGGCCTCGTCGAGTACCAGAAACTGCAGCTTATCCAGTTTCACATAGCCCATATTGAGGTGGCTGATCATACGACCGGGCGTGCAGACTACAATGTCGACACCATTGGCCATAGACCTTTTTTCGTTGGCATATACGTTGCCATCGCCGCCGCCGAATACAGCCAGGGAACTCACCCCGGCAAAATAGGAGAAGCCTTCGAGTTGTTGCGATATCTGAATGGCCAGCTCGCGGGTGGGAACAATGATCAGTCCCTTGATAAAATCGCCTTGCGGGCCGGTAATGATCTTGTGAATCATGGGAAGTAAAAAGGCCGCCGTTTTTCCGGTGCCGGTCTGGGCGCAGGCTATGGCATCGCTGCCTTTAAAAATTTCAGGAATCACCTGCTCCTGAATGGGGGTGGCTTCCTTGAAATTCATGGCCTCGATGCCCTCCATGATGCGTTCATCAAAACCGAATGCGTGAAAATCCAAAGTAAATAAGATTTAGGGTAAAATGAATTGAAAAATCTGTGGCAATCAGCCAACAGACGCGCAAAGATAGGGAAAATTTTAATGGTTGTAAGGGTTGTAATTGTTGTCATGCCTGCCTGCCTGCCGGCAGGGTTGTCATGGTTGTCACGGTTGTTCCTGCCCGGGCTGTATTGTCACTGTAAAAATAAACAATCCGCTAATCCGCGAATCTGCGAATTCGCTAATCATTATTTTCCGCTATTTTTACCAAAACTTCACTCCATGATCCTTCAACTCATTTTATATTCTCCTTTTGAGAAGGAAGAACAGCTTGCCTGGCGCTGGGCAGAACCGCTTGAGGAACTTTCCCGCGAAAGCGAAAAAGATATTTTACCATTGGGCTTTTTTAATAACTTGAAAATTCTTGAAGAAAGTCTTAAACCCTTTCGGGAAAAAGCTGAAGGCCTTATTCTGGTTGCCGGTTCGGGTGGCACGGAGCGGCTGGCGCAGAGAGCCATGGAGCTTCTCCCCTGCCCGGTGTTGCTGCTGGCCAACAACCGCAACAATTCGCTGGCTGCTGCCATCGAGATTAATGCCGTGGCAGGGCAAAGCAGGCCCATAAAGCTGGTTTACACCCCCGATCAGGGCAATGCCTCGTTGCAGGTCAGGGCCTTTATCAGCGCGGCGAAAGCGCTTAGCCGCATCAATTCTGCAAGGTTTGGCATGGTTGGCGAGCCTTCGCACTGGCTGCTGTCATCCGATGGGGTTGAAAGTTTCGGGACGTTTGGCACCGAGTTGGTGAAAATACCGATACAGGAACTGATCGAAGAATACGAAATACTGGAAGAGGCCAGCGGCGATGATATAAAGGTGAGCGTGCGGGAAAAAGCAACAAAAGTCCTGATAAAGGATGAGGCCCTATCGGATGCTTCTCGGGTGTTCCTTGCCATGCAGCAGATTATTGGGCGCCATCGACTGGATGGACTCACCATTAAATGTTTCGATTTGCTGGAACATAAATTTACCGCCTGCCTGGGCATGAGCCTCACCAATGATCAGGGCATTGTGGCATCCTGCGAAGGCGATCTGCATGCATCCTTCAGCATGCTGACCGGTCAGTTGCTCGCCGGCAAGCCCGTATGGATGGCCAATCCTTCTTCAATAGATGCCGAAAAGAATTTGCTTACCCTGGCGCATTGCACAGTGCCTTTCAGTATGCTTTCCGAAACCGGGAACACTACCCTGACCACCCACATGGAATCAGACCTGAGCGTTGCCATTGCCGGCCCCATGCAAAAAGGACCTGTGACCATTTTCAGAAGCGGCCGTGATTTCAAAAACATACATGCCATTACTGGCCAGATTGTCGATACCAACATGGGCGACAAGTCCCTTTGCCGCACCCAGGCCATCATAAAAACCAATACCAGTGTTTCCGAATGGATGCAAAAAACCCCGGGAAACCACCAGGTACTGGCTTACGGAAATATTCTTCCTGAGCTCAGCGACTTCTGCCGGTTTGCCGGAGTTGAACTAATCCTTTAACTATTCGCTTAGAATCACCATTTCGTCCAGTAGATACTTCATGCCTGCATAGCGGTCGATGACCCAGAGAATATATTGGCTGTTGGCGGTGATGTTTCGGCATTGCTCTGGGTCGAACATAATGTCGCTCATGGTGCTTTCCCAGCTGCGATCGAAGTTAATACCGATAAAGGCGCCTCGGTGGTCAATCACCGGGCTTCCAGAGTTGCCGCCTGTGGTGTGGTTGCTGCCAATAAAGTTCACCATAAGTTCGCCATCACGATCGTATGGGGAAAAATCTCTTTGGTTTATCAATTGCTCCAGCCTTTCGGGAATGCGGTAGTCGGGAATCTGCAGGTTGGCAGCCTTTTCAAGAATGCCATTGGCCGTGGTGTGGTAAACGTATTTTATGGCATCGCGCGGATAGGAGCCCTCTACTTTTCCGTAGGTGATTCGCAGCGTGCTATTGGCATCAGGGAAAAAGTTCTGCTCAGGACGCATCTCACGCAGCCCGGCGGTGTAAAGGCGATACAGGCTGTCGAGCCTGGTATTGAGGCTTACCTCCACCGGCCTCACCTGCCCGGTGTAAAAATTTGCCAGCCCAATGGCCAGTTCAAAGGCCGGGTCCTTTTCCAGCTTGCGGTAATCGGCCGGTTTGTAGCGGTTCAGCAGGTCCATGGTTTTGCTTTCCGATACCAGCATGGAGCGCGAAAAAACTCTTTCAGCATATTTTGAGAAATCGCTGCCATACTGGCGCCCGGCCTGCAACAGCAACGGCGGCACCAGAGGTTGCTCAGCCAGCAGAACATATTGCGAAATCAAACTTTCGAAAACGCGCCGGTCGGTGGCCGGGTTGTAATCTTTGAAAAACGTCTCAGCCTGTGCTTTCAGCCTTTCAACAATGCGATAAATCTCGTCAGGATCGATATTACGGTCCTTGCTTTTTTGCACCAGCTCAGAAAATCCCTGTGCAAACCGAATCACCTCTATTCCTCTGCCAGCCTCATTATAAAGCGTGGTGGCATAGCTGTATGGATTCAGCTCACGGTAAACATCGTCGAAAGCCTTTAGCAAACCTCCATAACTATCAACATTCTGCGGCTGGGCGGCCCACTGTGCAAACTCCTTCTCCAGCTCCAGTTTGCGGTACACGGCATCGAGGCGCTCCAGGCCGCGGTTCTCGCCCTGCCAGCGCTTCCAGGCATTGGAAACACGTGCCGCCTTGGTGGTATACTGAATGCGTACCTGATCGCTGACGGCCATGTCTTGGTAATAAATATCTAGAACACGGGTACGAAGTTCGATGGCTGCAGGATTTTGCCTCTGAATCACAAAATTCACGGCATCGGATGTAAGATACTGACTGGTTCTTCCCGGAAAGCCATACACCAGGGTAAAATCGCCTTCTCTCACCCCTGCATTGGAAACGGGGAAAAAGTGCTTTGGCTGATAGGGCTTATTGTCGGGATTGAAATCCGCAGGCTTATTGTCGGCATCGGCATACACCCTGAAAAGGGCGAAGTCGGCGGTATGGCGGGGCCACATCCAGTTGTCCTCGTCGCCACCAAAGCTGCCGATCGATTCTGGCGGGGCGCCTACGAGCCTGACATCGCGGTAGACTTCATACACAAAAAGGAAATACTCGTTGCCGTAGTAAAACGGTGCCACCTGGGTTTCGTAACGGCCGTCCTCGCTGGCTTCGCGGGCGATCTGCCTCGAAAGCCTTGAAATAACCGCTGCCCTCTCCGGCTCGGTCATGTCAGCACTAAGTTGAGGCACGATCTTATCGGTTACATCCTCCATGCGCAACAGCATGGTAATGGTGAGTCCGGGATTAGGCAGCTCCTGGCTGCGGTCGGTGGCCCAGAAGCCATGAGTCAGGTAGTCGTTCTCAACCGAGCTATGGCGTTGAATCTGACCCAGCCCGCAGTGGTGGTTGGTGACCAGCAACCCTTCCGGGGAAATAAACGCACCGGTGCAGCCCCGCCCGAAACGCACTATAGCATCTTTCAGGCTGGTGCCATCCTCGTTGTAAAGGTCTTTTGCAGAAAGCTCCAGACCCATTTGCTGCATCTCTTCAATGTTGTTGCCAATGAGCAACGGCAGCCACATACCTTCGATGGCGAAACTTTGCAAATGAATGGAAATAACAAAAACTAAGGCAAGAATTCTTTTTAACATAACCCTGTATTATTTATGATTGATGATTAATGATTGATGATTTTTCTTCGCTGAGCTGAAAGGTCTGTTAATAATTTAGGTTTTAAGTTTGTTAAGGCGGCTTTTTACTGTTCTGACTGAAGAAACGAATATTGAAAGTAGTTCATTTGCCTCGGTTTTAAGAGTCGTTATTTCTTCTGACTGATCAATGATATTGGTCTCTTCTATCATTTCGAGCCAAAAGAGGGTTTCGTCAGTTTCTTCAATGGTCGTCTCAAGTTTGCTGATAAAGTCCTTGTCGCTTTTTGCACGGCAAGCCGCCCGATAATTTGATGCTGATGAAGTGGCAGACCTAACAATCTGATCACAGAAAGTCTATCCCACCCGATTATTTGGCAGTAATTCTGCAAGTTTAATTATCCTTAATGCGAATTGTTTAACCCTCTTCTGAAGTTCTTGTGGATTCATAATCAAAAAACGACCTATTTATTATTTAATCATTGATCATAAATCATCAATTAAACCAGGTTTTTTTCCTTCAAAAGTTCCTCCATTTCTTGCTGGTATGCATGGGCCACTTCCCTGGCTTTCTGGTCGAAATCGCGGCCGGTGGAGGCAAATATAATATTTCTTGAAACGTTGATCAGCAGTCCGCAGTCGCTGTTCATAGCCTGGCGCGACACTTCCTGCAGGCTGCCGCCTTGAGTGCCCACACCGGGAACCAGGAAGAAATGATCGGGGGCGCTTTCGCGGATGGATTGTATCATTTCGGGCCGGGTAGCTCCAACAACAAACATCATATTTTCCGGGTTTCCCCAATCAAGGCACTGCTCCATGATCAGCTCATAAAACCGCTTCCATTGTTCGGTCATTATACCCAGTTTTCCGAGCAACAGAGGCAGCTGTGGTTGCCATAGCTGAAAGTCCCTGGCGCCGGGATTGGAAGTAAGTACCAGCACCACGGCCCATTTCCCGGGAACAGTAATGAAAGGTTGAAGCGCATCATGACCCATATATGGATTTACCGTTACCGAGTCGAAATGCATGTTCTCGAAAAAAGCTTTGGCATAATGTGAAGCAGAATTCCCGATATCTCCTCGCTTGGCATCGGCAATGGTAAACACTGGCCCCAGGGGATGGCCGTTCAGGTAGTCCATAGTCTTTTCAAGACTCTGCCAGCCCTTGCTGCCCTGGCTTTCGTAGAAGGCCATGTTGGGCTTGTAGGCAGCGGCCAGATCGATGGTAGCATCGATTATGCGGCGATTAAACTCATAAATGGGATCGTCGAATTCTTCCCTGATCCAGTTGGGTATCTTTTCCAGATCAGTGTCTAGCCCTATGCAGAGATAGGATTTTTTGTTTCGGATCGTCTGAATAAGTTCCTGCCTGGTCATATTTCTAAATTTTATGAAGCGACGCCTTCTTTCAGTTTTTCAGCATTTTCTGCCATTTGCAGCGCATCGATAATCTCTTGAATGGCCCCATCCATAACAGCCGAAAGGTTATACATGGTCAGGCCAATGCGGTGGTCGGTCATGCGGCCCTGGGGGTAGTTGTAAGTGCGGATCTTGGCAGAGCGGTCGCCGGTCGAAACCATGGTCTTACGTCTGGAAGAGATCTCGTCGAGGTATTTCTTGTACTCCAGGTCGTAAAGGCGGGTACGCAGCACGCTCATGGCCTTTTCATGGTTCTTGATCTGCGACTTCTGGTCCTGAATGGAAACTACAATCCCCGAAGGTATGTGTGTAAGCCTTACCGCCGAATAGGTGGTATTTACCGACTGTCCGCCCGGGCCCGATGAGCAGAAGGTATCTTTGCGGATATCGCTTTGTTTGAGGTCGACATCAAACTCATCGGCTTCAGGAAGCACGGCCACAGTGGCCGCCGAGGTATGCACACGGCCCTGTGTTTCGGTTTGTGGCACACGCTGCACTCGGTGCACGCCCGATTCGTATTTTAAAACACCATAAACACCATCGCCCGAAACATTGAAAATGACTTCCTTGAATCCACCCGAGGTGCCATCGTTCATATCAACGAGCTCTGTCTTCCAGCCCTTCGCTTCACAATACTTCTGGTACATGCGGTACAAATCGCCGGCAAAAATGGCGGCCTCATCACCACCAGTACCTGCACGTATCTCAACAATGGCATTTTTCTCGTCCTGCGGGTCAGCAGGAATCAGGAGGATACGAATTTCTTCCTCAATTTCTTCCTCCTTTTCCACCAGTTCATCCAACTCAATCTTGGCCATTTCCCTGAATTCAGGGTCCTTCTCTTTGGTAAGAATTTCTTTGGTAGACTGAATATTTTCAAAAATATTCTTGTATTCCTTGTAAGCGGCAATAATGGGCCCGAGGTCCTTGTATTCCTTGTTCAGGGAGATGTACCTCTTCATGTCGGAGACAATGGCCGGATCGGTAATCAGCCGGCCTACTTCCTCGTAACGGTCATTGATGGCCTGTAGTTTTTCTAACAGCATGCGTGTTCAATTTTTTAGCATGCAAAGTTACGAAAAAAGGCCCGCAATAAAAATCAGGAAAAAACAAATGATTCTTCAGGGGTAATAATGGTAAGTTTCTTTTTCGGACTGGCCTCGCAACGCCCGATTATCTTGGCATCCAGATTAAAATCTGTGGCAATGTCAATTATTTCCACAGCCAGCTCTTCTTTGACATAAAGCTCCATTCGGTGGCCCATGTTGAATACCTGGTACATCTCTCGAAGCGGGGTACCCGACTGTTCGCGAATAAGCCTGAAAAGCGGAGGAATTTCAAATAAATTATCCTTGATCACATGCAACTGATCGATAAAGTGCAGCACCTTGGTCTGCCCGCCCCCGCTGCAGTGCACCATGCCATGGATGTGCTTTTTCATGTGACCGAGAATGGCCTTTACAACAGGTGCATAAGTACGGGTGGGCGACAACACCAGCTTTCCGGCATTCAGCGGTGAACCCTCAACAGTATCGGTAAGCAGGCAGTTGCCTGAATAAACCACTTCCTTGTTCAATGAATGGTCAAAGCTTTCAGGATATTTCTCGGCATAAACTTTCGAAAACACATCGTGTCTGGCCGAGGTAAGGCCGTTGCTGCCCATGCCGCCATTATATTGGCTTTCATACCTTGTTTGCCCATATGAAGCCAAGCCAACGATCACATCGCCGGGCGCAATCTTCTCATTGGTAATCACCTCAGCCCGGGGCATACGAGCGGTAACGGTCGAATCGACGATCACTGTCTTTACCAGGTCGCCCACATCGGCCGTTTCGCCACCGGTAAGCACCATGTTGATACCATGGCTTCGCATGTTTTCGAGAAAGGCTTCGGTGCCGTTGATAATGGCAGCGATTACTTCGCCGGGAATCAGTTTTTTGTTACGGCCAATGGTGGAGGATACCAGCAGGTTATCAACCGCGCCAACGCAAAGCATGTCATCGAGATTCATCACCACAGCATCCTGTGCTATTCCTTCCCAAACCGAGAGGTCACCGGTTTCTTTCCAGTAGAGGTAGGCAAGCGAAGACTTGGTGCCGGCCCCGTCGGCATGCATTATGTTACAAAACAATTCATCCCCGCCAAGGTAATCGGGCACCACCTTGCAAAACGCGTTGGGAAACAATCCTTTATCCAGCTTACTTATGGCCTTGTGCACATCTTCCTTCGATGCGGATACCCCCCGCTGATTGTATTTCTGCTGTCCGCTCATTATGCTTGTGCTTTTTTCCTTTCGGGAAATAAATTTGCCATCAGACCCAATAGCCAAACACCTTTATTCCTGCCTCCTTGGCGGGGGCTCATCCTGCTGGTTCATGATGTCGATCCTGACTGGCTGCCGTTCGCCCGGATCCTTTTCCGGTTCGAAGTCATCACTCAGGATTCGGAACTCGGTACGTCGGTTCAGGGCATGGGCAGCTTCGCGCATACGTTCGGTGGTAAGGCGGTTTATATAGGCCTCCGATAGCGTAACGCCAGCCCTGAAAGTAGTGCCATCGCGGGTAACAGTGCGCGTCAGGGTTCTGGGCATGCGTTCGCCATAACCTCGTGCCACAAGGCGTGCGGGATTAATGCCCTGTTCAATCAGGTAATCGACCACCGATTGTGCCCTTCGCTGCGACAGGGTATCATTGGCGGCTTCTGTGCCGCGGTTGTCGGTATGCGATACCAGTTCGATGACCAGCTGCGGGTTGTCGTTGAGGGTTTGCACCAGGCCATTAAGCGAGTCGCGATACTGTGGCAGCAGCTCCCAGCGCCCAAAGTCGTAAAGGATCTCCGGAAGGGCAATGGGTGTCACCGGCAAGGCCTCAAGGCTGAAGTCGACCACAAAATCGCGGCTGCGGTTGAATTCTACAGTGCTTTGCTGTGCCCTGGCCGAGAAGTATTTCGATTTGTTGGCAAGCAACTCATAGGAGGTTTGCTCGCGCAAAATATTTTTATCAAAGCGGTACTTGCCCTCATCATTGGTCTCGACCTGCACCAGCGTGCCATCGGAGCCCACCAGCTGAATGGTTACGCCCTGCAAGGCTGCTTTGGTGGTGTCGTCGAGAACGGTGCCCGAGATGGTAAATTCGACCGGGGCCAGATAGAATGAATGGATGTCGTAGCCCCTTGTGCCGCGGCGGTTGCTCGAAAAATACCCCTGCTTGAGGCCGGGCTTGAAGAGCATGCCAAAATCGTCCATGGGGCTGTTGATGGGTGCTCCCATGTTTTCGGGTATGGTCCAGCCATCGGGTAGCCTTTCCGAATGAAAAATATCGAGCCCGCCCATGCCAGGGTGTCCATCTGAAGAAAAATACAGCGAGCCATCTTCGTGGGCGTATGGGAACATCTCGTTGCCAGGTGTATTAATGGGTTCGCCCATGTTTTGTGGCGGGCCAAACTCGTCACCGGGCGCTCTGCGCCGTGCATACCAAATGTCGTGACCGCCCATACCGCCCGGCATGTCCGATACGAAATAGATGGTCAGCCCATTGGGGCTGATGGCCGGGTGCCCAACCGACACAAGGCTGTCGTTGGTAAGATTTACCCCGCGCGGTTCGCCCCAGTTGGCACCCTGGCGCTGCGACACAAAAATGCGGCAACCCAGCTCCACGTCGGCACTGCGCAGACAGCGGGTAAAAAACAGTTCGGTGCCACTGCTGTTGGTAGCCGGTGCCCCTTCGTTGTATTCGGTATTTATGGGCCCTTCGTCGAGCAAGCTTGGCGTGCTCCAGCTGCCAGCCCGGTCCTCGTAAGAAACAAACAGGGAGGTATGTTTCTGGCCAAACCAGGGATCGGTATCTTTGCCAATGGCATCGTCGCGGCTCGAGGCCATAATGATGATACTTGCCCTGTGGTCGCCCCAGGCCGCGGTAAAGTCGTCCTGACGAGAGTTGAATACCCTTACGGCCTCTACTTCGTAAGGCGTTAGGTTAGCAGCAAGTTCTTGCGAAAGCTCAATATTCTTTAATCCGCGCGGGCCGCGCCAGTCGTCAGGAGCCAGCTCCATAAAGCGGTAATAGTTGGCGGCGGCTTCGTCATATTTTTCATTGCTAACCAGTGATTCGGCCAGCAAAAGATACACCTCAGGCTCCTGGTAGCGCATACGGATGGCGCGCTTAAACTGCATCTCGGCCCGGCGCGGGTCGTTCATGCGCATGTATGCCACGCCGGTTTTAAAGCTGATGCGACCGGCCTCCTGACGATCCTTGCGCCTGATGCGGTTGTAGGCACGGCGGTACAGATTTATGGCATCGGAATACTGATGCTGCTCAAAAGCCTTGTCGGCACGCTCCACGCGCCGCTCCTGGGCTTCAGCCTCAGGGACTAGAGCCACAAAAAAAACAAAGAAAAAAAGCAGGTAGATTTTTTTGTTCGACGCCATCGTATATGAAAACCTGTTAAATTTTATTTGCAATTTCTTAATAATAAAGAACGAAAAAGGACTGGTTTAATTGTTCAGTTTTGCGGTTGCCAGCATAGCATCAGGGGCTGTCTCCGGTTTTTTCATTGTAGGGATACGGCAGGTCATCCTCCCTCTTATCCTGTGCAGGCTCCTCCTCACTACCCGGACCTGATTTGTCCTCTACCTCTTCTTCAGAAGCTTTGGTTTGGTCTTGATCAACCTCAGCATTTGAATTTTCCGGCGAAGCCACAATGTCCTTTTTAAAGCGGTCAATTTTATCCTGCACATCACGCGCCTCATTTTCAATGTCAGCCGAATACCGGTGAATCTCAGTGTTGATCTCGCGCTGCACCTTTTTCACCTCATTAATGCCACGCCCGATCATACGTGCGATTTCGGGAATCTTCTTGGGCCCGAAAAGCAAAAGCACCGCCACCAGGATGATCAGAATCTCGCCACCGCTGATGCCAAACAAAAAAATATGTGCCGGAATGTTTGCCATTGTATAAGTTGAGCAAATTTAATTGTTTCTGCGCAATAACAAAGCAGGAATAAAAAAGCCGCTGGGTCGCAGCGGCTTTTTTTATATTTAGAAAAATCCTTAATGGGCTTTTTTGTCCTTCTTCCTGAGCAGGAGGTCGTAGGCAATCGGAGTTGCGTTGAACAGCGAGGAGTAAGTACCCACGGCAATACCAATAAGCAGTGCAAAGGCAAAACCGCGAATCACTTCACCACCAAACAGGAAGATAATCAGCAACACAGCCAGGGTGGTACCCGAGGTGTTGAACGTACGCGAAAGAGTGGCATTCAGTGCCAGGTTGATATTCGTCTTTATTTCCCTTTTCGGGAAAAGGGTCATATTTTCACGTATACGGTCGAAAATAACCACGGTATCGTTGATCGAATAACCAATAATGGTAAGGATGGCCGCAATAAAGGTTTGGTCAACCTCCATGGTCCATGGCACAATATTGTGCAGGAGCGAGTAGAGCGAAATCACGATAATTGAGTCGTGAGCCAGCGAAGCCAGACCACCCACACCAAACTGCCACTTGTTAAACCTTACGGCAATATAAAAGAAGATGATGATAAGGGCAATGATCACAGCAATCACAGCATTGATCTTGATATCGCGCGCCACGGTAGGCCCTACTTTTTGGGAACTCAAACGTCCAACGACCTTGGCATCGTCGTCGCTGGTAAACTCGGCATAGGTAATGGGCGAATTATAAAATTCGGCAATGCCATCATAAACCCTCCTTTCGGCCAGCGAATCGGCTTCGGTAGTGTCGTCATCAATCAGGTAGCGGGTGGTAATTTTCACCTGGCTGTTGGGGCCGAAGGTTTTCACCTCAGGAGTTTCTCCAAGTTCATCAATCAGGGCAGCGCGAAGGTCAAGGGTGTTCACATCCTGGTCGAAGCGCACCACATAGCTGCGTCCGCCGCTGAAATCCACACCGAAGCTGAATCCTCTCAGGAACAGCGAGCCAAGGCCAATTACGACTACTACAGCAGAAATAATGTAGAATTTCTTGCGCACACCCATAAAGTCGAAGTTCACCTTGGTAAGCATATCCTTCGAAAGCTTGGTGTCGAACTTAATATGTATATTCTTTTCAACCCAATAGTTGAATACCAAACGTGAAAGGAAAATGGCGGTAAACAGCGAAGAAATGATACCAATGATCAGCGTGGTGGCAAAGCCCTGTACCGGACCTGAGCCAAAGATATAAAGCACAATACCTGTCAGCAACGTTGTAACGTTACCGTCGACAATGGCTGAGTAGGCATTTTTATAACCGTCGGAAATTGCCAGCTTTTGTCCTTTGCCTGCCCTGAGCTCTTCGAGAATACGCTCGTAGATGATTACGTTGGCATCGACGGCCATACCCAGGGTAAGCACGATACCGGCAATACCAGGCAGGGTTAGTACGGCTCCCAGTGAGGCCAGCACACCGAAAATGAAGAAAATGTTGGCAACAAGGGCGAGGTCGGCCACAATACCGGCACGGCTGTAGTATACACCCATATAAATAAGTACGATAACAAATGCAATGATAAAGCTGGTGAAGCCGCTCTGAATGGCTTCACGCCCCAGTGAAGGACCCACAATAGCCTCTTCAACAATACGTGCAGGAGCAGGCAGCGAACCGGCACGCAGGATGTTGGCAAGGTCTTGCGCCTCTGCCACGGTAAACTGACCAGAAATCTGCGAACGGCCACCGGCAATTTCAGTTTGTACGGTGGGGAATGAATATACATAGTCGTCGAGCACAATGGCAATGGAACGGCCAATGTTATCGGCGGTAAGCCTGCGCCAGGTGCGGGCTCCGTCGCTGTTCATGGCCATGGTAATTTCCACCTGACCTGTCGGGCTGTAATCCTGACGGGCGTCAACAATTACATCGCCGGTAAGCGGGGCGGCGCCGTCGCGGGTGGTTTGCTTAATGGCAACAAGCTCATGAACGTTTCCCTCGCCACGAACGGGCTTCACATTCCAGAATAGCTGGAGGTTGCGCGGGAAAATACCGCGGTTGCGGGCCTGACGAATAAGGTTGTTTACACGGGCAGTATCCTGCACGGCGGAATAACCCACCACAGGACCTTGTCCGGGAAACATCTGCCCCATTTCGTTCTGCATAAAGGCAGGCGTAAGGTAGGCAAAGAGAGGGTTCTCGCGAGCAAAATCCTCAAAAGATTCGGTTCCGGGAAGATCCTGGTCACCAGCGAGAAGATCGGTAAGATCGGGAATGTCGAGGGTATCCAGTCCGGCTTCAGCCATCAACTGGTCAATTTCGCTTTGCTCCTCGGCTGCAGCGGGAGCCTCTTCCACTTCAGCCGCAGTTTCTTCCACTACTTCCTGTTCGGTTGCAGTAGTTCCCCTGAGGCGCTCGTTGGCTTCCATAAAGTATTCGTAAACCTCTTCGAAGTTATAGGTTTCCCAGAACTCCAGGCGGGCAGTACCCTGCAACAGTCGGCGCACGCGCTCGGGCTCTTTAATACCGGGCAGTTCTACCAAGATGCGTCCGGAGGTCTGCAATTTCTGAATATTGGGCTGGGCAACGCCAAAACGGTCGATACGGGTGCGAAGGATCTGGAAAGAACGGTCGACGGCAGCGTCCACTTCGCGGCGTAACACGCGCAGTACCTCGTCATTGGTCGAGTTGAAGGTGATGCGGTCGCGCATTTCAACAGTGCTGAAAATGGCTGCCAGGCTGGCGTTGGGGTCGGTTTCCTCGAAGGCACGTCCGAACAGGGTGATAAAATCTTCACGGCTGGTGCGCTGAGCTTCAATGGCACGGTCCATGGCAAGCTGGAAAGTGGCGTCGGTGCTGTATCCCGAAAGGGCCTTAATAATCTCCGAGACGGAAATTTCAAGGGTAACGTTCATACCACCCTTGAGGTCGAGACCAAGGTTCAGCTCGCGCTCTTTTACCTCGCGATAAGAAAACTTGGCCACACCAATATTGAAAACAGGCATGTTCATCATGGAGTCGAGGTAGAATCGCTCCTGCGAACGGGTAATGGAGTCGGTCAGAAATCCCAAACGGATTTCATCACCACCGGCAATTTCCTGGGCCATATTTACAAAACGCTCACTCTGCGCATATTTCCTGGCGTCGCGCTCTACCTTACGGGTAACAAAGCTGAACGACAGTTGGTAAAGACATACCAAAGCCAAAGCAATGGCAAAAAACCGTATCAATCCTTTATTTTGCATGTTTTAAGACTTTAATTGTTTTTTTGAGGGTGCAAATATAGAACAAGTATTGCTTTTAACCAATGCACTCGGGCAGAGGCCAAAAAAAAATTGATCCACCAAAAGGCAAAAACCCAACAAACACGGGTTAAAGCACTCATTTAGGGCATTTTAAAAAACAGACCGCAAAGTTATGTGATTTTTTTGTTTATCGAAAGAAAACATTATGAATTTGGGATGTAGCTCTCAAACTCATTCAGCCAAGCGTATAAAGCGGGCAGGATAATCGATTACGGCACCCAGGCGAAGTAAGATATCACTGCCCAATACTAAGTCGATTCGCGGCAGGTCAAAGACAGCATAATTTTTATTGAGGTTGTCCAAGTCAAGGGCAATCACCTCCAAATTCACAAGGGTTTTATTTCCCAAAGAAAAGGAATCTATATAAGTAAGAAAAGACTTGAGAAGGTCTGTGCCAACTCCGGTACAGAACTTGTTGTATTCTTGCAATCGTTGGTCAACCTCGTAATAGGAAAGCCGATTCAGGTCAATAAGTGTTCGCGAAGCCCCTGTGTCGATCAGCACATTGGCCTTAAGTTCATTGACCCGGGCTTCGATGAGCAAGTGATAGCCCTTGGAGTCAATTTCCAGTATTTTTATTGGAATATCCATAAAAGTATTTATGTAAAAAAGGGGCTGCGGTAATCCGCGCCCCTCAAAGTTAATCAAGCCTTTTAAATTCAGGCCTGGTGTTCTTGTAAAATAATGCTCATACCGCGCTGAATGGCCTCTTCGTTGAGCGGTATCAGGTTGTGATAACGCTCGGGAAGAACCTTTTTCAGGCCTTTGACCACGTTTTCGAGTTCGATAATGGGCTTAACTTTCAGGAAACCGCCCAGCACGATCATGTTGAAAACTTTCACATTGTTCATCTTGAGCGACTCGTCGTATGCACCGATGGTCCAAATGTTGATATCGGTACGGCGGGGTTTGCGAGTCATTCCGTTGCGCTCGTAAATGAGCAGCCCACCGGGTTTTACAGAGTCTTCAAACTTGTCCATCGAAGGCTGGTTAAGCACAATGGCAGTATCAAAAGCGTTAAGAACGGGTGAGCTGATGGCCTTGTCGCTGATAATGGCGGTGCAGTTGGCGGTTCCTCCGCGCATTTCAGGTCCGTAGGAGGGCATCCAGCTCACTTCTTTGTCTTGCATCACTCCACTATAGCATAGTATCTGGCCCATGGAAAGTACCCCTTGTCCACCAAATCCGGCAATAATAATTTCTTCTGTCATGATTCGATTCCTTTTTTTTATTCTTTTGGTACTTTAATATCTCCCAGGGGATAGAAGGGGAACATATTCTCTTCCATCCATTTGTTGGCTTGCACGGGGGTCATTTTCCAGCCCGAGTTGCAGTTCGAAACGATCTCTACCAGGCAAGTGCCCTTATTGAGTTTCTGGTATTCCATGGCCTTTTTAATGGCGCGTTTGGTCTTGCGGGCATTACCGGGAGTATGCACGGCCTGGCGGGTAACGAAATACGTGCCAGGCAGCTGCGCCACCAACTCGGTCATTTTCAGAGGGTTACCCATGGTAGCCACATCACGGCCGCGGGGCGAGGTTGAGCTTTTCATGCCAGGCAGTGTAGTGGGTGCCATTTGGCCACCGGTCATTCCATATATACCATTATTAATAAATACAATCAGGATGTTCTCGCCGCGGTTGCAGGCGTGAATGGTTTCGGCTGTGCCAATGGCAGCAAGGTCGCCATCGCCCTGGTAAGTGAAAACAAACTTTTCAGGAAAAACGCGCTTAATGCCGGTAGCCACTGCAGGTGCACGACCGTGGGCTGCCTCGGTCATATCAACCGAGAAATAATTGTAGGCCAGCACAGAGCATCCTACTGGCGCCACGCCAATGGTTTCGCCCTGAATGCCCATTTCGTCAATAACCTCGGCAAGGATGCGGTGAGCGGTGCCATGGCCGCAGCCGGGGCAGTAGTGCATGACCTTGTCGGTTAAAACTTCGGTCTTTTTGTAGACCAGGTTTTCGGGTTTTATAAGATTTTCTGACATGATTATCCTCCAATAATTTTTTGTTCCAGTGCATTGAGAATTTCATCGGGGCTGGGTATCATCCCGCCAAAGCGGCCAAAATGCTCCACCTTGGTTTTTCCGTTCACGGCCAGCCTTACATCTTCCACCATTTGTCCGGCGTTCATTTCAACAGTAAGTATGCCTTTTACCTGGTCGGCCATTTTGTTGAAAGCTTCAACCGGGAATGGGAAAAGGGTTTGCGGGCGAAGAAGACCCACTTTAATGCCTTTGGCACGTGCCATTTCCATGGCTTTGCGGGTAATGCGGGCAGCCGACCCGAAAGCAGCGAACAGGTATTCGGCGTCGTCGCAGTCATAGGTTTCGTAAAGCACTTCTTTCTTTTCAATCTCGCGGTATTTGGCCTGAAGGCGCAGGTTAACCTTTTCCTGCTCTTCCGACTGCAGCTGCAGGGAAGTAACCACCACATGTTCTCGGCCGGGCTTCTTGCCCACAGTGGCCCACTCGGGCTCTTCAGTCGAACGGGGCACCTGCTCGAACAGTTCTACCTTTTCCATCATTTGTCCGATAATTCCATCGGAAAGGATCATAACTGGGGTCCGATATTTGAAGGCCAGGTCGAAGCCAAGCTTTACAAAGTCGACGGTTTCCTGCACGGTAGCCGGTGCCAGCACAATCATTTTATAGTCGCCATGTCCGCCGCCCTTCACCGCCTGGAAATAGTCGGACTGTGAGGGCTGAATGGTGCCAAGGCCAGGACCTCCGCGCACCACATTCACAATGAGGCAGGGCAGCTCGGCGCCGGCCAGGTAAGAGATGCCTTCCATTTTGAGGCTGATGCCCGGGCTTGAAGACGAAGTCATGGCTTTTTTGCCACAGCCGGCAGCGCCATAAACCATATTAATGGCTGCCACTTCGCTCTCGGCCTGAAGCACCACCATGCCGGTGCGCTCTACCGGGTTCTCTGCCATTAAATATTCAATAACCTCTGATTGAGGGGTAATGGGATAACCAAAATAAGCATCGGCGCCAGCCCTGATGGCTGCTTCGGCCAATGCTTCATTGCCTTTCATTAATCTCAGTTCTTTCATTTTACTCAGGGTATTTTTTCCGTTAAGGCTATAAATGATTATTTCTCACGGTAAACTGTTATGACCGCATCTGGGCAAACCACTGCACAGTTGGTACAGCCCGTACAATCATTGTTTACTTTTACCAGGTAGTTGTAGCCCTTGTTGTTTACCTCAGGGCCCAAAGCAATCACTTCCTGAGGACAAACGGGCACACAAACTCCGCAGCCTTTGCAGCGTTCAATGTCGATGACAATATCACCTTTTTTTGCCATTTTTGTATATTTTAGAGAATTTTGAAATGTATTGTGAAAAAAGCTTTAACTCATTCTTTGGCAAAGCTATAATTTATTATGAAAAAAACAGGTAAAACAGATTTAAATATTTTGAGTGCATAAATTGTAATGTATTGTATAATAGCTTTTTACAGAATTAATTAAAACGATTCTAAATATCAGAAAAAATTTACAGAGTGTATTCCACTCTTATTTCCAGTGAGTTAAAAATTTATGCAGAAAAAATTTAGGAATTCTAATCAAAACGGCAAAAATTCCTTGAATTTTTCACAGAAAACCTTCATTTTTGCAAAAAACAATAATCAGAAACAAGACGCATAAATCATTTTACTAACAAATTAAAACGACTGGCATGAATACACAAGAAAAGATCATCAAGGCTTTTGAAACCGCAGAAAAACCGCTTCGTCCGGGCGAAGTAGCTGAACTGGCCGGATTGGAAAAAAAGGAAGTGGAAAAGGAAATCAAGAAAATGAAGGATGCCGGCACCTTGTACTCGCCGGTAAGGTGTTTTTACGATGTAAAAAAATAACCACATGGAGCATGGAGCATAGGGCATGGGGCACGGGGAAAACTTACACTATGCCCTGCGCTCTGTGCCCTGAGCCATTATTTTAAACAGCTCCACAAGGCGGCCACTCCGCCGAGTAATTGCTTGTAGCTCACTTTACTAAATCCTGCCTTGAGCAGAATTTTTTTCATCTCTTCGGGGGTGTAAAAATCGGAGGCGGAATAGGCCAGGTATTTATAGGCTTCTTTCTCCCCTGAAAGCAAGCCACCCAAAGGAGCCGTAATATATTTCATCTGGGCATGGTATAGCTTTCGCATAATGGGGTTGTCGGGCTGGCTGGTTTCTACTGCCACAAACTGCCCGCCGGGGCGAAGCACCCTGAGTATTTCGGCAAAGAATTTATCGGTGTCTGGGTTTTTATAGGTCAGGTTTCGGAAGGCGTAAGCAATTCCCACCCCATCGAAGAAACCGTCTTCATAGGGCATGTCGGCGGCATCGCCAAAACGGAAATCCACATCCTTTACATCGCGTTTGGCCGCTTTTTCCCTGGCTAGTTCGAGCATTGGCTGGCTGAAGTCGAGGGCATACACCTCGGTGCCCGGCTCAGCGTTATTGTGGAGCCTCAGGGCCAGATCGCCAGTACCGGTGCAAAGGTCAAGAAGCCGCTTAGGGTTGTTGCTAAGCAGCTGTTTTGTGGCTTTTTTTCGCCAGTTCTCATCGAAACGCAGGGTAAGAACCCTGTTGAGCAGGTCGTATTTTGGGGGCACCGACATAAACATTTTCTGCAGGGGCCTGTAGGTTTTCTTTTCAGAGGATTCCAAGGTGCGAATAATTTAAGTTTGGAAATTCAGGTACAGCATGCTAACAACCAAACAAGTAATTTAGTTTAATGAATACAGGCCAAAGTTTATTTTTTGGGCTGGCAGCCGGGCCTGGTGGCCATTTCAATCTCAAAACCAAGCAGTTGACGAATGACCACAGAGGCACAAACACAACCAAAAATGGCTGGCATGTATGAAATGGTGCCCACGGTGGTTTTCTTGTTTGGCTCGTCTTCAACTGGAGTTACGGCCTCATCATCAACCAGCTCCGACGAGAACACCGCCATGAAGCCTCCCGACACACCTAGTCGCCTGAGCCGCTTTCGCAGCATGCGCGCCAGGTTGCAGTGGAAGGTATTGGAAAAGTCGGCCACCATCACTTTGGCCGGGTCGAGCTTCCCCCCTGCCCCCATGGAGCTCACCAGCGGCAGTCCTGTTTTCACCGCCTGGTTGATGAGGAAAATTTTGGGGCTCAGGGTGTCGATGGCATCAACTACATAGTCGTAAGGCTGGTTCAGTATCTGGTCGGTTCGCTCATCGCGCAGGAATTCATCGTAAACGGTGAGTTTTAGATCAGGGTTGATATCCAACAGGCGCTGAGCCATAAGGCTGGCTTTGCGTTGCCCATGGGTTGAGGCGAGGGCAAGCAGCTGCCGGTTGCGGTTGGAAGGGTTTACCTGGTCGCCATCGGCAATGGTGAGCTGCCCTACCCCTGCCCTGCATAGCATTTCGGCGGCATAGGCGCCCACCCCACCCAGTCCGGCTACAAAAACATGCGCCGCCCTGAGCCTTGCAAGGTTTTCCGTTTTTATTAAAAGTTCGGTGCGTTCCTGCCAGTGTGAAGCACTCATAATTAAATGTTGTCAAAAATTTTATGGAACCTTTCAGAAATCCTTTCCATAAGTACTTCAACATTTGTCTGCTTAAGGAATGCGGCCCTCTGGTACAATTCTTCAATATTCAGCCCTGAGTCGTCGGTTTCAAGGAAAAACTCATCGATACCCAGGCTGATCAGGCTGTGAACCGCACGGTTGTGATCCTTTAAAATGGCGGGACCAAATGAAAGCAAGCAGCCGGCTTTTATGCATTGCCCGGCCAACTGGGAAGAGCCGGCAAATCCATGAAAAATCCAGGGCTGGGTGGCACCCATGTTTTTTCGTAAAAGCAGCAGCTCCTGGTAAGCCCTTACGCAATGAATAACAAGAGGCTTCTGCAGCTCTTCAGATACCTGGACGTGCATTCTGAAAACCGCCTCCTGCTTTTCGAACGGCATTTCAATACTTTTGTCAAGGCCTGCCTCGCCAAGGGCGGCCACCTGAGGATATCCTGCCGCAAATTTTAATTGCTGGTAAAGCATATCCCTATCTTCATTGCCCTTCACCTTCCAGGGATGCAGGCCCACAGACAACAGCTGGTCCTTTTGGCCAGAAAAATTTTCAATATCCGAAAGAAAAATATTTTGCAGTGATCTTACACCCGGTTTGCCCGGCTGATGGGTGTGCAAATCAATAAAAAAGTGGCTTGAGTTCATTAACACAAAGTTAAGAATTTAGAAACGGACAAAATACATTTGTAATAATCCGTAAATTTTCCTTAAATTTGTACTCTTTTTTAAAGAAGGTTTTCTTCTTAATGTAAAGAAAATCAACAACATAGGTTAAAACAAAAAAAATTGACTGTTCTAAATAAAATCAAATTTTTAAACACAATTAAAATGGACAAAAAGAGTAAAGTGGTTGATCACATGACTGAAGCCATCATGAAGAATAAGAAGGTTTATTTCTTTGGGGGCAAGCGTGCCGACGGCGACTCCGCCCTGCGTAACCTGCTTGGTGGCAAGGGCGCCAACCTGGCTGAAATGGTAAACATTGGCGTTCCCGTTCCTCCCGGATTTACCATCACCACGGAAGTATGTACCCTTTATAATGCCAAAGGCCGGGAATTTGTAATTGAGCAAATCAAAGCCGAAGTAGAGGAAAACATGCGCAAGGTAGAAAAAGAAATGGGCACTGGCTTTGGCGATAAAGACAATCCGCTGCTTATGTCGGTACGTTCGGGAGCAAGGGCTTCTATGCCCGGCATGATGGACACCGTGCTGAACCTTGGTTTGAACGAAGCTACCCTTGAAGGCCTTGCCAGAAAAACCGGCAACGAGCGTTTTGTATGGGATTCGTACCGCCGTTTTGTTCAAATGTATGGCGATGTGGTAATGGATATGAAACCCAAAACCAAGGAAGACCACGATCCGTTTGATGAGATTATGGATCATCTGAAAGAAGAAAAAGGCGCCAAGACCGACCAGGATCTCACCCCTGATGACCTGAAGGAACTAGTGAAGCGTTTCAAGAAAGCCGTGAAAGAAGTAACCGGCAAGGATTTCCCGGAAGATCCGTGGGAGCAGCTTTGGGGTTCGGTTATGGCTGTATTTGAGTCATGGAACAACCCCCGTGCTAGCTATTACCGGAAAATGCATAACATTCCAGCTGAATGGGGTACTGCCATAAACGTTCAGGCCATGGTATTTGGTAATATGGGCGAAACTTCAGCCACTGGCGTTGCCTTTACCCGCGATGCCGCCACCGGCGAAAACATTTTCAATGGCGAATACCTGGTAAACGCCCAAGGCGAAGACGTAGTTGCCGGTATCCGCACTCCCCGCGAAATCACCAGGGAAGGCTCACTGCGCTGGGCAAAACTGCAAAGCGTTTCTGAAGAGGTGCGCAAAGAAACCTATCCTTCGCTCGAAGAACTTTTCCCCAAGCTATACAAAGAATTATTTGACCTACAGAAAAAACTCGACACGCACTACCGCGACATGCAGGATCTGGAGTTTACCATTCAGGAAGGTAAGCTATGGATGCTCCAGACCCGTAACGGTAAGCGCACCGGCCCCGCCATGGTAAAAATTGCCATGGATATGCTTCGCGATGGCACACTGACCGAAGAAGAAGCCCTCATGCGCGTTGAGCCCAACAAGCTTGATGAGCTGCTTCATCCCGTTTTCGATCCCAAAGAGCTTGCCACGAAAAAAGCCCTTGCCAAAGGTCTTCCTGCATCTCCGGGTGCTGCCACCGGCCAGATCGTTTTCTTTGCCGATGATGCCGCTGAATGGGCTGCCCAAGGTAAAAAAGTGATCCTGGTGCGTGTTGAAACCTCACCCGAAGACCTAAGCGGTATGGATGCTGCCCAGGGTATCCTCACCGCCCGCGGAGGTATGACATCGCACGCAGCAGTGGTTGCCCGCGGTATGGGTAAATGCTGTGTTTCTGGCGCAGGCTCCTGCCAAATTAATTACAAGACTCGCACCATGACTATTGACGGTGTGGTGTTTAACGAAGGTGATTTCATTTCGCTCAACGGCACCACCGGTGAAGTTATTGCCGGAAAAATAAAGACCGTTGACCCAGAGATGAGCGGCGACTTTGGAAACCTTATGGAACTGGCTGAGAAGTTTACCCGTATGTATGTTCGCACCAATGCCGACACCCCAAAAGATGCCAGGGTTGCCCGCGAGTTTGGCGCCAAAGGTATCGGCCTTTGCCGCACCGAGCATATGTTTTTCGAAGGTGCCCGCATCAAGGCCATGCGCGAAATGATCCTGGCCAACGACGAGGCCGGCCGCCGCATAGCCCTCGAAAAACTGCTGCCCATTCAGCGCGAAGACTTTGAAGGCGTTTTTGAAGCCATGCAGGACCTGCCCGTTACCGTGCGTCTGCTTGACCCGCCACTCCATGAGTTCCTTCCCCACGAACCCGAGAACCAGGCTGAAATGGCAAAGGAAATGGGTATCACGCCCGAGGAAGTGAAAGCCAAGGTTGACTCGCTCCACGAGTTTAACCCAATGCTTGGACATCGTGGCTGCCGTCTGGGCAACACCTATCCCGAAATTTCGGAAATGCAGGCCCGCGCTATCATGGAAGCTGCCGTGAACCTGAAGAAAAAAGGCATCGTGGCCATTCCCGAGATCATGATTCCGCTCACCGGTACTTACGAAGAGATGAAGCTTCAGGAAGAAATTGTGCGCAACACCTGTGAGGAAGTACTCGAAGAGAATGGCGAAAAAATTGAATACCTGGTAGGTACCATGATTGAAATTCCGCGTGCAACCCTTATCGCCGACAAAATCGCTGAGATCGCTGAGTTCTTCTCATTCGGTACCAACGACCTTACCCAGATGACCTTCGGCTATTCTCGCGACGATGCAGGCCGTTTCCTCCCCGTGTACCTTGAAAAAGGCTTGCTGAAGCATGATCCTTTCCAGGTGCTCGACCAGGAAGGTGTTGGACAGCTGGTAAAAATGGGAATTGAGCGTGGCCGTCAGGGTCGTCCCGGCCTCAAGATAGGTATCTGCGGTGAGCATGGTGGTGAGCCCAGTTCCGTTGAGTTCTGCCACACCGTTGGTATGGACTACGTGAGCTGCTCGCCCTACCGTGTGCCCATTGCACGTTTGGCCGCTGCCCAGGCCGTGGTTCGCGAAAACCTCGCCAAGAAAGGCGGCGCTGGTTATACTACTGCATAGTCACAGCATAATTCAATAAAAAAAGCTGCTTCGATTTTCGGAGCAGCTTTTTTTTATTACTTAAACCAGGACACAAAAAACTCAAGAGTTTAGTGTTAATTTTTTGTGGACTTCAACGTGACCACGCTAAAAAACGGAATTAAAAGAATTGTTATTTAAGACATTCATACCTAATCAGCTCTCAAATAACTCTCCCTGACAGCTTTAAACTCCGAACCTTCCTTCCATTGCGGCCACTCATTGCTGCCGGCCAGCTTCCAGGCAATGAAAAAGGCCAATTTTGCATCTTCTACAATCCCTTCCATATCCCAGGTTTCGGCATCGTACTTATCGGCGGGCTTGTGGTAGTTGTTTGCCAGCCAGTCTTTCTCTTTCTGCGCCATCCATTCACGTCCATGCTCGCGGTGTTCTACATTGCCACGGGCAAAAAGTGCCGGCACGCCCACCTTTGCAAAGGCAAAATGATCGGCCCGATAGTACATGCCAGTTTCGGGATTGGGATCGGGCACCACATAACGATCCTGCCTTTTTGCAGCCTCTTCCACCAAGTCATCAAGGGTCGACTGCCCGTAGCCGGTAATCATCACATCGCGCATGCGGCCCAGGGGAAGCATAAGGTCGTTGTTGAGGTTTGCCACGGTTTTTTCGAGCGGAAAGGCAGGGTTCTTCACATAGTAATGTGCCCCCAGCAAGCCCTGCTCCTCGGCCGTGGGGGCAAGAAACATGATGGAACGTCGCGGACGGTTCTCCAGCTTGCCGAATGCCCTCGCAATTTCGAGCATCCAGGCCATGGTGGTGCCATTGTCAACAGCACCGCGATAAATGGAGTCTCCATTAATCACCGGGCCAATGCCGAAATGATCCCAATGGCATGAGAAAATGATTACTTCATCCGCCAGATCAGTGCCGGGCATTACCCCAGCCACATTTCGGGAAACATCGTATTTGAAAGTGCTTCCCATTTCGAACCACAGGCGGGTTTTCAGGTCAACGGCACGAAAGCCTGGGTTGGCTGCTTCTTCGGTCATTTGCTTAAAGTCGAAGCCCGCATTGCCAAACAGCTCCACAGCTGCCTCGTTAGTGAGCCAGCCTTCTATGTCAGCAAATTCAGAATAACCGCCTTCGTCGTGCAGGAAGAGTTTGGGCGAAACGGCGCCACTTACCACCACGCTCCAGGGGTAGCCCGCCCCCAGTGTGTTGTGCACAATCAGTATCCCGCGGGCGCCATGCCTGGCTGCTTCTTCATATTTATAGGTCCACCGTCCGTAATAGGTCATGGCATTGCCATTGAACAAATCAGGATTACCTGTGGCCAGGCCAGGATCGTTTACCAGCACCACCACAATTTTATCGCGCACATCAAGCCCGTAATAATCATCCCATTGGTATTCAGGGGCTACAATGCCATAGCCAGCAAAAACCATGGCTGCGTTTTCAATCACGGTTTTAGGTTTCACTTTGCGTGAAAAGGCCACAAAGTCGGTCAGATTATTAAGTACCAGTCCGCCGGTTTCGGCTGCCAGGCGCATGGTTTCGGCAGGCTTCACCTCCACTTCCATTAGCGGCACTTCCTGAAAATAGCTTCCACTGAAAGCCGGTTCAAGGCCCAGTTCAATAAACTGTTGCTGAAGGTAGGCAATGGTAAGCTCTTCGCCCACAGTAAAAGGTTTTCGTCCGGCAAACTCATCAGATGCCAGCACCTTGATATATTCTGCCATAGCCTCGCCATTAATTACGGCCTCGGCCTGCAAAAAGTCCTGGTCGTCGGCCTGCCGGCAAGCGGAAAAGACGGTGGCAACAACCACAATGACAATAAGGATTGGAATCTTTTTCATAAGATAAGGTTTTATTTTGCAAACCTACAGCATTCCTCTTTCCCGCGGAAGAGAAAAACAGAATTTTCCTGAAAAGAACCAAAAAATACATCTGATAAAAATATTTCACTGCAAAAGCACGGCCCTGAGGCTTTTTTCTTAAATTTGGCCCAATTCCCTTTAGGGCAAACACAAACTTAAACCAACCCTTCTACAACAAAAACCTCCAAAACTACGGATCATGCAGGAACTGACAACAGCGGGCAAACACGGACTTGAGCCGCCCGACCTTAGCCAGTATGGCATACAGGATGTAAAAGAAGTGTTTTATAACCTTACGTTTGATGCGCTTTTTGAACATGAAACTGAGCCCGGACTCGAAGGTTATGAAAAAGGATTTGTAACCAACCTGGGCGCGGTGGCCGTCGACACGGGAATTTTCACCGGCCGTTCGCCCAAAGACAAGTACATTGTTCGCGAGGAAACCTCGGAAGACAATATTTGGTGGGCCGATCCGGGAAAAAACCGCTCAGATAACAAGCCCATTACCGAAGCGGTGTGGAAGTCGTTGATGCAGACTTCTCTAAACCAGTTCCTAGGCAAAAAGCTGTATGTAATGGATGCCTATTGCGGCGCCAACGAGAACACCCGACTAAAAATCAGGGTAATAACAGAAGTGGCCTGGATGGCGCACTTTGTGAAGAACATGTTCATTAGGCCATCGGAAGAGGAATTACGCGATTTTGAGCCCGACTTTGTGATGCTGAATGCCTGCAAAACAGTGAATGAAAAATGGGAGGAACAGAAGCTCAACTCAGACGTTTACGTGGCTTTTAACCTGAAAGAAAAGCGTGCAGTAGTGGGCGGCACCTGGTATGGCGGAGAGATCAAAAAAGGCTTCTTCTCCATTATGAATTATTACCTGCCCTTAAAGGGCATTGCCGCCATGCACTGCTCGGCCAATATGGGCAAAAACGGCGACACTGCCATTTTCTTCGGACTTTCGGGAACAGGAAAAACTACCCTATCGGCCGATCCCGACCGCTTCCTCATTGGCGACGACGAGCATGGATGGGACGATGAAGGCGTGTTTAACTTTGAAGGGGGCTGCTATGCCAAGTGTATCAACCTGAGCAAGGACAAGGAACCCGACATTTACAATGCCATACGGCGCGACGCACTGCTCGAAAACGTGGTTTTCGACCCAAAAACCGGTGAAGTCAACTTTTTCGACACTTCGAAAACCGAGAACACCCGCGTTTCATACCCCATTTACCACATCGACAATATTGTTAAGCCGGTTTCGAAGGGCACCCACCCAAAGAAGATCATTTTTCTCACGGCTGATGCCTTTGGAGTCTTTCCTCCTGTTTCAAAGCTCAACCGCGACCAAGCCATGTACTACTTCCTGAGCGGCTATACGGCCAAGCTGGCAGGCACCGAGCGTGGCGTGAAAGAGCCCATGCCCACCTTCTCGGCAGCTTTTGGGGCGGCATTCCTAATGCTTCACCCAACAATTTATGCTCAGGAGCTGGCCCGAAAAATGAAAGAGCACGGATCGACGGCCTACCTTGTAAACACCGGCTGGATTGGCGGCCCTTACGGAGTGGGGCAACGCATTGACCTGGAAAGTACCCGCAACATTATCAGCGCCATACTCGATGGAACCCTCGACAAGGAAGAATACGAAGAAATGGCACCCTTCGGGCTGATGATCCCTCGGGCGATAAAAGGTGTAGACCCGGCCATATTGAACCCGCGCAACACCTGGAAGTACGAATCGGCATACAACAAGCAAGCTGACACGCTGGCCGAAAAGTTTATTGAAAACTTCAACCGCTTTACCGACACAGAGGAAGGTGAGCGACTGGTTGCCGCTGGCCCGCAGAACCAGTTTATGAAGCAATACTACCGCTACTACCAGAAAAAAATAGAGAAACTCGAGAAGAAGCACGAAGAGGAAATCGTAAGGCTGAGAGACCAGATATACATTCTTCAAAATTCTTTCAGCGAATACATTTCGTTCAATAGTATCAACTCTGACTATAAAAAGCGGGCCCTGTTCAGGCATGTGCCGGTGGTTTCCTATTTCAATACCGAGGACGCCGAGGAGCTGAACCGCTGTCACCAAACCGTTATCAAGCTGATGAAGGCCGCCGGTTTTGAGGTAGGGGCCCACGAGCACATCGACCACGGCATGTCGGAATATATGTCGAAATCAATAGAGCTACTATCCCTGAAGCAGGCTTACGAACGTATTAATGACGTGGCAGCCTGTTTTGAAGGAAAACCCTGCAAAAAACAAGACCTTAGCCAGTTTAAGAACAACCTGGCCGATGTGGCTGAAAACGTGCAAACCTTTTCCATAAAAATGGGATCATTATTGATTATGAAAGACCGGTTCGATCAAGAACAGGAAGCGCCCCAGATCATTACCCGCAAACTGTCAATTAGCGGATTGATACACCTCGACAAAAGCCCCGGTCTGCTCCGAAACCCTAAAAAATTACTCGAAGAGATCAGCTGTTTTTGAGCGATTGTTAAAGCCTAAGCCCGGTAGCTTAATGCGCCCCTATAAAACCTCTCTGCTTGCACAGACAGGGGCCGGCTGCCGGGTTTTTTTTGAAATTGACCTGCGACACCCCTTCGACTAAAAATTAATTACCCTTGCATACATTTTTTATATTATTTACTTGCGAATGATTTAAAAAATTGTATTTTTGAATGTTAATTTTTTCATTTTCAATTAATTCTTTTGTTATGGAAACCGGGATTGTTAAGTTTTTTAATGAAAAAAAGGGGTTTGGTTTTATTGTTGACGACAAAACCGAAAAAGACGTTTTCGTTCACCACACGGGGCTATTAGACCCTATCACCAACAACGACAAGGTCACTTTCGAAATCGCAGAAGACGAAAGAGGCAAAAAAGCTGTGAACGTTAAAAAAGCCTGAAGTTTCATTGAAACGCAAAAAGCCCCGCCACCACAAGCGGGGTTTTTTGTTGGTTGACTTACATTTTCCTATTTTTGCAGATTATAAAAATGAAAAGCTATTTCAGGTGAGTTATTTCCAGGCACAACAGATTACCAAGGCTTATGGCGAGAAGGTTTTGTTCGAAGACCTCTCGTTCAATGTGGCACCCGGGCAGAAGGTTGGCCTTATTGCCCGCAACGGAACCGGAAAGACTACCCTGCTAAATATTATTGCTGGCCTCGACCAGCCCGATACGGGCAAGTGTACCTATCAATCGGACCTGAAGCTATCCTATCTTCAGCAGGATCCGGTTTTCGATCCGGAGTTAAGCATATCGGAAGCCCTGCTCAATGCCGGCAACGAGATTAGCCGCACAGTAAAGGAATATGAAGAACTCCTTGAAGCTGCCGAGAATAGCGATGATTCTGCCATTAGCAGCCGCCTTCATAAGCTTGTAGAGCGCATGGATGCCCTGCAGGCATGGGATTATGAAAGCCGTGTGAAGCAGGTGCTGACACAGCTAAAAATCGGCAGGCTCGATGCCAGGGTTGGCGAACTTTCGGGCGGTCAGGTAAAACGCCTGGCATTGGCCCGAATTCTTATTGAAGAAGCCGACCTCATTTTGCTCGATGAGCCTACCAACCACCTCGACCTGGAAATGATCGAATGGCTCGAGGGATATCTCTCGCGAAAAAAACTTACCATACTGTTGGTAACCCACGACCGCTATTTTTTGGATGCTGTATGCAATGAGATCGTTGAGCTTGAAAACGGAAAGCTTTTCAACTACCGCGGAAACTACAGCTACTTTTTAGAGAAGAAGCAGGAACGCCTGGAGGCTGAGGCTGCCCGCTCAGAAAAAGCGACCAACCTGCTGCGCAAGGAAACCGAATGGATGCGCCGCACCCCCCAGGCCCGCACCACCAAGTCGAAAGCCCGTATCGACTCATTCTACGACCTGAAAGACCAGGCATCACGCACGACTGAAGGCGGCGTGGGCGAAATCAAAATGGAAATGGCCCGCCTGGGAAAAAAAATCCTGGAGCTGGAGCATACGAGCAAGCAATTTGATGGCGAGCTTTTTGTGAACGACTTCAGCTATGTGTTTAAAAGAGGTGAGCGTGCAGGTATTGTGGGCCCCAATGGCAGCGGCAAGTCAACCCTACTCAACCTGGTTACTGGCAGCCTCAAACCCGACAGCGGAAAGATCACTACCGGCGAAACCATTCAGTTTGGCTATTACAGGCAGGAAGGCCTTCAGGTAGACGACAACAAGAAGGTGATTGAGGTTATCAGCGACATTGCTGAAAGCATTAGCCTAGGCAAGGGCAAATCATTTACAGCCTCCCAGTTTCTCCATTATTTCAACTTTCCATATTATGTGCAGCACGACTTTGCCGGAAAACTCAGCGGGGGCGAAAAGCGCAGGCTCTACCTGATGACCGTGCTGATGCAAAACCCCAACTTCCTGATTCTCGATGAGCCCACCAACGACCTCGACATTGCCACCCTCAACGTGCTCGAAGATTTTCTCGAAAACTACGAAGGATGCCTGCTGATCGTGTCGCACGACCGCTACTTTCTCGACCGGCTGGTGGATCATGTATTTGTCTTTGGAGCAAATGGACGGATAAAAGACTTTCCCGGCAATTACACACAGTACCGCCTTAGCCGCAGCAAGCAGTTGCAAACCGAGAAGAAGGCAGAGAAAGCCGAGACACAGCCAATTAAAGAAAAGCCAAAAGAGAAAACCAAACTTTCATACAAGGAACAAAAGGAGTTCGAAACCCTTGAAAAGGAAATAGAAACCCTGGAAGCCCAAAAAGCCACCCTGCTGCAAGAAATGAACTCGGGACAGCTCAACACGGAGGAGTTTTTGAAAGTCTCTCAAAAGTTCGCCGAAACCGAACAAGCCTTGGAAATCAAGACGAATCGCTGGATTGAACTTTCGGAATGGAATTAAGGTTTGGGGTTTGGGGTTTGGGGTTCAAGCCTGCTTGACGGCAGTGCGGGAGAATAAACAGAATTTTTACCGGCATCCCAATGGATTTCCGCTGCCGTTCTGTAAATCATCGGAAATTTACTTTCCTCAGGTCGGATAAGCAACTTTCCCTCAAAGTCTATTTCTATTCGAAGTATTTTATCTTTTCTCATTTTTTAATGAAGCACAACGGCAGTCCGTCTCAAAACCCCGATTGAGTCTGCCATTTGGTTTCAAATTTAAACCAATTTTCTAAACTGGAGCGGTCAAATACACCAGTTGTCCTGGTGCGTTGCAGCAGCAAAAGCTT
>Ga0114946_10000048_pt1 | contig 55163 bp, 44 predicted proteins | sample WalLakDeSediment_FD_88676 | JGI IMG/M metagenome (GOLD analysis project Ga0114946, IMG submission 88676) | Lake sediment microbial communities from Walker lake, Nevada to study Microbial Dark Matter (Phase II) - Walker Lake 11/02/13 Deep Sediment | ecosystem: Environmental > Aquatic >... | reverse complement strand
TTACTTTTCTTCTTTTTCAGAAAGCTGGCTGGAGCATTCCCGCGTTTTTGCGCAGACGGCTGCAGATCGTTTTAAACTTGATAAAAACAGCAGAGTTGTCGAGATAGGCAGTAACGACGGCTACCTGCTGCGTTTTTTTAAGGAGATGGGTATTGGGGTCCTCGGGATTGAGCCTGCGGCTAATGTAGCTGAAGCGGCCCGGGATCAGGGTATTGAGACGGTAGTCCGGTTTTTCGACAGCGACCTGGCCGCTGAACTGGCAGCAGGGGGGAAGGGGGCAGATCTGCTGGTTGGTAACAATGTTTTAGCCCATATTCCCCACATAAACGACCTGATGACCGGCTTAAAGAGGCTGCTTAAACCGGGAGGGGTAATCAGCATGGAGTTCCCTCACCTGCTCAGCCTGATTGAAAAGAAACAGTTTGATACTATCTACCACGAGCACTATTCATATTTTTCGCTGACAACTGCAGGTACAATATTTAAGGAACACGGGTTAAGCCTATATGATGCCGAATTGCTCGGAACACATGGCGGCTCACTGCGCATTTACGCCTGTCACGAAGGCGCTTTTCGGCAGACCGGACAAATACAATCCCTATTGGAAAAAGAGGAGGAAAGCGGGCTTAAAAACATCGAAACCTACGAAGCTTTCGGAGACCAGGTCCGCGCTGCCAAACGCTCGATCCTAAAACATTTAATCGGGTTGAAAGAAGCCGGCAGCAGTATTGCCGCCTACGGCGCACCGGCCAAGGGGAACACTCTTTTGAATTATTGCGGGATCGGTCCGGATTTTATTGACTTTACCGTTGATCTAAGCCCGCACAAGCAGGGGTTATACCTGCCGGGAAGCCGAATCCCGATTTACGGCCCGGATAAAATATTTGAAACCAGGCCTGATTACCTGCTTATCTTACCCTGGAACCTGAAAGAGGAGATCATGGGACAGATGGCGGAAATAAGACAATGGGGATGCCAGTATTTAATTTTAATACCGGAAATCAAGATTTTTTAACCGTGCTATTATTTCCTTTCCACAGAAAGGATTAAGGATGGCCGGAGGGGTATATAATATGAGAAAACTACATATAACTGCCGCACTGATTCTAATGCTGGGATTAGTTCTTCTTACGGCTGCCTGTCAACCGGAAGAAGAGGAAGAATTCGATCAGGGCGCACTTGTTGCTGTGGATAAATATATAAACGAGATGACAGAAGCGTTGAGCGACGAAACTCTTAGAGCTGATTTGAAGGGCTGGGTAAGGGACTATTATGAAGATGATCTGCCCCTCTACTATGACGAAGAAAGACGGGAATGGTTAAAGGAGCATAAAGAGGAACTGGGAAGGGTCAGGCAGAAGCATTTGAACGGCGGCTTTCCTACAGACGAAGAGATAAGTGAATGGCAGGTAGTGGTTGTACGAGGTGATACGGAGTGGATGCTCGAGGGCGAAGAAGTGATTATAGCTCTCAGGCAGCTGGACAGGCTTTATGAAGAGATAACCGGAACAATAGATATGATTATAGGCAGTGAAGGTGAGCTTGATATGCAGCAGTCTGAGAGGGTCCTTGCCCTGTTGGACGGGATTGACCCGGCCGTAGAGGAAATCCGCTCTGTTTTATTTCGGTAACAGGGCAGAAAAAGCTGCCGCGGCTTTTAAATGAGGAGCTTTGTTGATGAAGTTTTTAAAAACCGCTTTAAAAGGCGCCTACATAATTGAGCTGGAAGCGGCTGAAGATGAACGCGGCTATTTTTCCCGCACTTTTTGCCGCCGCGAATTTGCTGAACAAGGATTAAATTACGAGGTAGCCCAGTGCAGTATATCTTACAACGCCAGGCGGGGAACGCTTCGCGGGATGCACTACCAGGTTGAACCGCACAGAGAAGCAAAACTCGTTCACTGTGTGGGCGGGTCTCTCTATGATGTAATTGTTGACCTGCGCCCCGAATCGGACACTTACTGCCGCTGGATCGGTGTTGAACTGAGCCCTTTGAAGCGGCGGCTGCTCTATGTTCCGGAAGGTTTTGCACACGGATTCCAGACATTAGAAGATAATACAACTGTTTATTATCAGATATCTGAGTTTTACGCACCACAATCTGCCCGGGGAGTGAGGTGGGATGATCCGGCATTCGGTATTAAATGGCCGCTTTCAAATCCGATTATTTCGGAAAAGGATCGGCTGTTGCCGGATTATGAGCGATGAAAACAGTATTGCTGACAGGGGCGAGGGGTTTTATCGGGGCACACTGCCTGGAAGCTCTATTAGAGCGTGGCTTCATGGTCCATGCAGTCAGCTCGCGGGGACGCCAGAACAACTATCCCCGGCAGGTCGAGTGGCACCATGCCGATCTGCACAATGCCGAGCACCTTTTAAGGCTGATGTGTGAAGTCAGGCCGGAGTACCTGATGCACCTGGCATGGGATGTTACGCACGGGGTCTACTGGAGTTCACTGGAGAATTTACGTTGGGTTAAGTCAAGCCTCAGCCTGCTGCAGACATTTATTGAAAACGGTGGAGAGAGGGCTGTGATGGCTGGCAGCTGTGCCGAATATGATTGGAGCTACGGTTACTGCACTGAAAACCTGACTCCTTTAAACCCGGCAACTCTTTACGGGGTCTGTAAAAGTGCGCTGCAGTCGATTTGTGAAGCGGCCGGGCGGGAAGCAAATATCAGTACTGCCTGGGGACGGCTCTTTTTTTTATACGGACCCGGCGAGCATCCCGGCAGGTTGTTACCAGCGGTGGTTACCTCCCTTCTTAATGGAGAAGATGTACTCTGCACACACGGTGAGCAGATTCGGGACTACATTTACGTTAAAGATGCCGCCCGGGCGCTGGTTGCTCTGCTCGAGAGCGAGGCTACCGGACCGGTAAATATTGCATCCGGTCAACCGGTGGTCTTGAAAGACTTAATCGGAAAGGCAGCCGAGATGGCCGGCCGGCCCGACCTGGTCAGGTTAGGAGCCCTGGCTGCCTCAAAAGACGACCCGCCGCTGCTTTTGGCCAACACCTGCCGCTTAAAAGAAGAAATAGGCTGGCTTCCAAGATACACCATGCAACAGGGCCTGGAAGAAACCATTGAATGGTGGAAGAGAAAGAAAGTAAGCCAGCAGTAAGGGAAGGATGTGCCTGAGCCTTGAAAGCAGATGAAAAACTAAACATTATAATTGTCGGGACAGGTTATGTCGGCCTGACTACGGGATTGGCCCTGGGTTACCTGGGGCACAATGTGACCTGTGTCGACAAGGATACGGCCATTGTCGATAAATTAGAGCGGGGTATCTCGACAATCTATGAACCCGGCCTGGAAGAGCTGTTAAAAGACAGTGGTAAAATGATCAACTTTACCGAAAATATGCTCGGCCGGCTACCGGCGGCCGATATCATCATTATTGCCGTCGGAACACCGTCGAAGGGCAACGGAGATACCGATCTCAGTTTTGTCGAGGCTGTGGCCCGCGAGATAGGGGCGGCCATGGATCCGGACAGCCCGCCGGTAATTGTCAATAAGTCTACTGTGCCGATCGGGACAGCCCGCCGGGTGGAAACAGTAATCAAGGAGGAGCTGGAGCGACGGGGCGCTGCCTGCACTTTTTGTGTCGCCTCCAATCCGGAATTTTTAAGGGAGGGAGCAGCGCTGCATGATACTTTTTATCCCGACCGGATCGTGGTTGGAGCGGAAAGTGTGCAGGCGCTTAATCTTTTAAGGCAGATGTATGCCCCGATCCTGGAGCAAACATTCACCCCGCCGCATGCTGTGCCGCGCCCGGAGGGTTATACCTTGCCGGCCCTGGTGACAACCAGCCCGACCAGCGCCGAGTTGATAAAGTACACGGCTAATGCCTTCCTGGCGATGAAGATATCTTTTATCAATGAATTTGCGACGATTGCGGAGAAAGTCGGCGCTGACATTACCGAGGTGGCCAAGGGCATCGGGCTTGACAAACGAATTGGCCCCGGCTTTCTCAAAGCCGGTGTCGGCTGGGGGGGCAGCTGCTTTCCGAAAGATGTGCGCTCCATTCTTTTCACAAGCAGCCAGTATAACTGTGAGCTGCAGCTGGTGCAGGCGGCACTTGAAGTAAACCGGCTCCAGCGCAAGAAGGTAATAGAAAAACTGCAGCAGAACCTGAAGGTTATCCGGGGCAGCACTATCGGTTTGCTGGGCCTGGCGTTCAAGCCGAATACAGACGATATCAGGGAATCTCCTGCTATTGACGTAATCAGGGAACTGCTTGATATGGGGGCGCGGGTAAAGGTTTATGACCCCGTAGCGCGGGATAGATACAGGCAGGCATATCCCGAACAGGATATTGTATACTGCGAATCAGCATCCGAGGCGGCACGGGAGAGCGATGCGCTGGTTTTGCTGACCGACTGGGATGAATTCTGGCACCTGCCCTGGGCGGAGATCGGTGAGAGCATGAGCAAAAAAATTATTATTGACGGGCGCAACATGCTTGACCGTGATGCGCTAATAAAGAGCGGGTTTACATACAGCGGGATAGGCAGATGAAAATAACTTTTATTATCACCCGCGCAGATGACCTGGGCGGGGCGCAGGTGCATGTACGTGATCTGGCGGCAGCCCTGTCGGAACGGGGTGAGGATGTTACCGTGCTGGCCGGAGGCGGCGGTGTTCTCTTTGAAGCCCTGGCCGGCAGCGCTGTCGAATGCCGTAAGCTGGACAGGCTTATCCATCCAATTCGGCCCCGCCAGGATTGGGCCGCTTACAAAGAGATCCGGGCGGCTTTACAGGATCTGAAGCCCGACCTGGTCACCACCCATTCCAACAAGGCCGGATTGCTCGGGCGCTTTGCAGCGCGGATGTTTAATATCCCTGTGGTCCACACTTCACACGGATTCCTCTTCAGCAACCGGCCAAACAGCCCGGCGGGACGTTTTTATCGCCTGATGGAAGGCACGGCCGCCCGGGCGGCAAGCATGGTTATCGCTGTTTCGGAAAGTGAATTTGAGGCAGCACAGAGCCTTGGGGTGATAGCACCGGAAAAGATGGCCGTTGTTCATAACGGGCTGCCTGACCTTGATCCGCCGCTTGCAGCGACCCCTTCGGCCGATTCGCCGCGCCTGGTGATGGTGGCCCGCTTTGCCGAACCAAAAGACCACCTTACTTTGATAAAGGCGCTGGGCGGTTTAAAGGAACAGCCCTGGTCCCTGGTCCTGGTTGGGGACGGTTCCGGGCGCGCACGGGCCGAAAGATTGGCCCGACAGCAGGGTATTGCCAACCGGGTTGAATTTACTGGCGTGCGGGACGATGTTCCCGCGATCATGGCTTCAAGCCAGGTGTTTGTCCTCAGTTCCCGTCGTGAAGGCTTTCCGCTGAGTGTGCTGGAAGCGATGCGGGCGGGGCTTCCGGTAGTGGCCTCCGGTGTCGGTGGTATCGGGGAAGCGATAGCTGAAGGAGAAAGCGGGTTGCTTTTTCCACCCGGAAATGTGGAAGCCCTGCGGGTAATCCTGGGTGCTTTGATAAAAAATTCCGCTTTGCGAGAGTCGATGGGGAAGGCGGGGCGCCGGCGTTTTCTGGAGTGCTTTACCCTGGAACAAATGGTCGATAAAACTATGGATGTTTACCGGAGCGTGCTTTCAAAACCCGGGAAGGAAAATAGCCGAACAGGTTGAATAGATTGTTAATGAATTGAATCGATACTGCAGGAGGCAGGATTATGAAAGTGGTTATTCTGGCCGGAGGAATGGGCACACGCCTGGCCGAAGAGACGGTTACCCGTCCCAAGCCGATGGTTGAAGTCGGGGGACGGCCGATTATATGGCACATTATGAAGCATTATGCTCACTACGGCTTCAAGGAATTTATCATCGCTCTCGGTTACAAGGGCGAAATGCTCAAGCGCTATTTTCAGGACTATTTCTGCATGAACGGCAGTATTTCGATCTCGCTTACCGACGGAAAGACCGAGGTGCATGATAGCGTCAAGGAAGACTGGCTGGTGCACCTGGTGGAAACGGGGCTGCATAGCAATACGGGCGGACGGATTAAGCGGCTGGCCCCCTGGCTGAACGAGGATGCCTTTTTGTTGACCTACGGTGACGGGGTCTGTAATGTCGATCTCAAAAAGCTGATTGAATACCACCGCGATAACGGCAAGCTGGTTACGGTTACGGCGGTGCGCCCGCCGGCCCGTTTCGGCAGCCTTAATTTTACCGACGGCGATTTGATTACCGAATTTGTGGAAAAGCCGCTGACAGGAGAGGGTTGGATTAACGGCGGCTTTTTTGTTGTCCAAACGGCAGCACTTGACTATATTAAAGACGATGTTCCCTGGGAGAGCGAACCGCTGCGCAATATTGCCTCCGACGGGCAGCTTGTGGCCTACCGTCATGACGATTTCTGGCAGTGCATGGATACTTACCGGGAGCTGAAAATTTTGGAGAATTACTGGAAGAGCGGAAAGGCGCCGTGGAAGATATGGTAAATAAAAGCTTCTGGCTCGACCGCCCGGTGATGGTAACAGGGGCCAGCGGGTTCTTAGGCGGCTGGCTGGTCAGGCGGCTGCTTGATGCCGGGGCAGATCTGGTCTGCCCGGTGCGCGACTGGGTGCCGGCTTCACAGTTAATCCGGGATAATTTAACCGGGCAGGTTAACCTGGTCCGCGGTGATATAACCGACCGGGAGCTGATGGAAAGGGTCCTGGGCGAGTACGAGGTAAAGACGGTTTTTCACCTGGCGGCGCAGACTATAGTTACCATTGCCAACCGCAACCCGGTATCTACTTTCGACAGCAATATCAGGGGCACCTGGGCCCTGCTCGAAGCCTGCCGGCGCAGTCCCGCTGTCGGGCAGGTTGTTGTTGCCTCTTCCGATAAAGCTTACGGCCGGCAGGATACCCTGCCCTACCATGAGAAACTTCCCCTGCGGGGCACCTTCCCTTACGATGTCAGCAAATCCTGTTCCGACCTGATCGCGCAGAGTTATTTTGCCACCTACGGGGTACCGGTGGTAATTACCCGCTGCGGCAATTTTTACGGCGGGGGCGATTTGAACTGGAACCGCATTGTACCGGGGACGATCCGGTCAGTTCTGCGTGGAGAACGGCCGGTAATCCGTTCTGACGGTAAGTACATCCGTGATTATTTCTATATCGAGGACGGTGCGGCAGCCTACATGATGCTTGCTGAGAAACTGGCTGAAAAGCCGGATCTGGCCGGCGAAGCTTTCAACTATTCAAACGAAATCCAATTGACCGTGCTTGACCTGGTTGAAATGATCTTAAAGGTGATGCAGTCGGAGCTTAAGCCGGATATACGCAATGAAGTGACTCACGAGATCCGTCATCAGTATTTAAGCGCCGAGAAGGCCCGCCTGCTGCTCGGCTGGGCGCCGCTGTTCAGCATGGAGGAGGCCCTCGAGCGGACTGTAGATTGGTACAAAGAGTATTTGCGCGATGATCATTAATATTTTAATCGCCACGATCGATTCCGGAATAGAGCGGGTTGAAGCTATATTGCTCGAGCCCCGTCCGGATCTTAAGTATATTGTATCGCACCAGGTGACTGAAGATAAGTTCAGGCCGGTGCCGGTAAGCCTTAAACGGGCGGACGTAGTTGTCGGGCAGATCAGGGGGCGGGGCCTTGCCCGCAACCGCAACAACTCGCTGGCTATGGCTGATGGAGATATTGCCATGCTGGCCGATGATGACGCCCGTTACCGCCCCGGTTACCTTCGAACCGTGCTTGGTGCTTTTGGGGCAGACGGGGATATGGATGTAGCCTGTTTTAAAATTGCCACCCCTGAAGGTCAGCCTGAATATAAGGAATATGCCGGGTCTGCTTACCTGCTGAATGAAGAGAGCCACCACTATATTTCATCGCTGGAGATAGCTTTTCGCCCTGATGTGATTAAAAACAGGGGCATTGGATTCGATGAGCGCTTTGGGATCGGCAGTGGAATCATCAGTTACGGTGAAGAGGCCGTCTTTATCCACGACTGCATCAAGGCCGGTTTGAAGGTGAAGTATATCCCCGAATATGCGGCCGAGCATGCTGCGGCCAGCACGATCAATACGATGGATGAATACGACCCGGCGAGGAATATTTTCAAGGGCGCCTATGACGCCCGCCGCTACGGCTGGCTGGCTTTTCCGGCCGCTTTTTTCGGTATGTTTCGGCTTTGGCCCGAGTTAAAGAGATCGAAGAAAAGCCCGCTTCAGTACCTGATGGAACGCCTGCGGGGAGCAGCCCGGATTTTTAAAAAAACCCGCCTGGGTAATGAAAGGTGATGGTAGGCCTGGATCCACTGGTCAGCGTGCTGCTGCCGGTTTATAACGGAGAGGCTTTTGTGCGGGAGGCTATTGAAAGTGTCCTGGCCCAGGATTACGCCAATTTTGAGTTTGTCATTGTTGACAATGCCTCTGCAGACGGTACGGCGGGAATTATCGCAGAATACAGCAAAGATCAGCGGGTCAGGTTGATCCGTAACCAAGAGACCCTGCCCCGCCTGGATAATTTTGTTAAAGCCTTTTCTTCAGCTGAAGCTGACAGCCGCTGGCTTAAGTTTATAGGCGATGACGACCGCCTGCTGCCCGGGTGCCTTACAGAAATGGTGCGGGTGGCAGAACAGTCGCGAGGGGTGGGGCTGGTTTCGTCGCATTACTACGATGGAGAACGCCTGGTGACAGGGGCTCTGCCACCGGGGATGGAAGTAGTCAGCGGACCGCAGTTTTTGCGCCGCCTGCTGTTGGAACCGGAAGTGCGGGCAACGGTATTTTCACCGGCTTCACTGATGGTTTACCACCGGGCCTACAGGGAGATGGGCGGTTTTCGCACCGACCTGCTGCATGCCGACAGCGAACTTTTTTACCGGATTCTCAACCGTTATAACCTGGCCTTTGCCCACAAGCCGCTAACTGTTAGCGGATATCACAGCGGTTCCGGTCAGGCCGGCAGTACGGAGCGGGGCTATACTTTTACCGAGGCTTATCTGATCAGGTATCACAACCTGAAGCTATATGATAATGTGAAGCTTAGCACCATTGAGGTGGAGCTGGTCAAAAACAACCTGGTCAACGATTCGGCCGGTTTTATGCTGGCACGGATGGCCGGGGGCGATTTCAGGACAGCCTTTGCCCATGCGTGGACTATCCCGGCAGCGGCAATTTATCATCTGCCCGTCAGTTTCTTCTATTTTGCGGTACTTGCAGTGAAGAAACTCTTCCGGCGCGAACCGATCCGCCTGTTTTCGAAAAAACGCCGGCAGGATTAATTGGAGGGAAAAACTATATTATACGATAAAAAAATATTATATGCGGGGGGCTGCGCCTGGGCCGAGCCTGCCGAGCAGCATATCATGATCGAACTTCTATCTGCTTCGAACGAGACAATCTGGGCCAACCCCTATGACAAGCTCACGGGACCTTTACTGCCCCGGATTACAACTCTCAAAGAAGGCCTGACTATCTATAACCCAGGCGTAAATTTTTTAGCGATTCCGTCGCTCAGCGCATTGAACGAAAGGCGCCGCCTGCTGCAGGTAAAGCTATACCTGATCGGCAGGGATTTCGAGCCGGACCTGGTTTGGATCGACGCGCCCCTGGCCGCGCGCTTTACTGCTTACTACGGTAAGAAAGGGGCGCTTACCTTTTATTATGCAGCAGAGGATTTAGACAACTTGTCCTCAAGGGCGGAGAGAAAAAAGTTAACCGAGGCGGTTGACCTGGTGATTACCCCTTCTCCAAAACTTTATAAGAAGTATAAGGAACAGACGGGGAAAGCTTATCTTCTAAGCGGGGGCGACCTGATTCCGCCGCCTGAAACCGAAGATGACGAGCCTGAAGATGAACTGGTTGAAAAAGCTTTCATGGAAGCGCTGCAGAAGCGTCTGGAAGAGATCAGCCGCATAGTGGAAAAAGAGATGGTTCAAAAAAGCTTTTTTAAATGACGGTCGGGAAAGAAGTCAGGCGGTTATTGTTGAATTAATTGCAATGATCTAACGGTGGGGGTGAAGCTGGCTGTGTCAGGAAACGGTGAACAATCCACAACTGCCGATTTTGAATCTGCACCGGATTTCAGCTTCAGGAAACTCTTTTCCGATATCGCTGTCTACAGTTCAGGCAACCTGCTGATCAAAGGTATGTCCCTCATTTCAGCCCCGATCTTTACCCGCATCTTCGACCCTGCCCAGTACGGGGCCTGGAGTTTTATCAACGTAATGATCGCCTTTTTAACCGGCATCCTGATCCTCGGCGGAGATAACGCCTACACCCGCTTTTTTTTCAAGTGTAAAACCGAAGAAGAAAAACAAACCCTTACAGCCACCTGGTTCTCTTTCCTGGCGGTATGGAGTATCATTGTTTTAATTGTTGTTTTACCTTTCAGCGGAATCCTGGCAGAGTGGATGCTCGGCACCGACCAGTATCGGGCAGCCCTGTTTATCGGCCTGCTTTCCAGCCCACCGGCGATGATGAACCTGATTCTTTCACAGGCTTTGCGCAACCGCTTCCGGGCGAAGGCTTTCACTGTTTTAAATGTAATTACTGCGGTGTTGATCCTGACTTTGTCAGTATTCTTTGTGCTGGTCTTTGATTTGGGAGTTGCCGGGGCCCTCCTCGGCACTGCTGTTGCTTCTCTGCTGATGATCCCGGTGCGTTTATGGTTTATCCGTGACCTGCTTAGCTGGAGCTTTTCAATTGTCTTTTTGAAGAGGCTGCTTGTTTTTGGGCTGCCGCTGGTGCCGATGAATGTAGCATTCTGGCTGCTCAGCAACGCCGACCGCCTGATGCTGGTACGGCTTGCTTCGCTGGAAGAGGTCGGGCTTTATTCTATTGCCGCGGCGATGGCTGCTGTATTGATGCTGCTGCAAACAGCTGTGGGTCAATCGTGGATGCCGCATGCGGTTAAAGTTTACGAGGAGGATCGGGATCATGCGGCGCTGGTTTTCAAGCGGACTATGATTTACCTGCTGGCCGGATCAGGATTTATCATAACAGGCTTTGTCGCCTTGTCGCAGGAAGTGCTCTTTGTACTGGTGCCTCCTGCTTATTACGATGCATTCCGGGCCATACCTTTCCTGGCGGCCGGTTTTCTTTTCTTTACGACCGTCCAGGTTTCAGCAGTCGGGATCATGGTTAAAAATAAGACCGTCTACATTATGTTAGCCTGCTGGCTGGTGGCAATGGCCAATATCGGTTTTAATGCTATTTTTATCCCGCTCTGGGGAATCGCCGGGGCCGGTGCAGCCACCGGTTTGGCCTATTTTTTATTTGCTTTAAGTTACGCCCTGATTTCCAGGAGGCTCTGGCCTGTCGATTATCCGGTCAGGGTTATCTTCGGCCTTCTGGCCGTGCCTTTGGCGGCGATAGGATTGGTGGTCTTGATTGCATACGGCGGACCGGGGCTGTGGCCTAACCTGGGATTAAAGATGGTAGTTCTGGCGGCTTGCGGTGCCTTGCTGCTTTTTATTCTGGGGCGGGCGGAGCAGGTCAGCCCGGCCGGGATGATCCTGATGGTCAGGGGATTATTGAAGAGGGGGTAGTTGATCCGGTGAGAGTTCTCTTTGCAGAATCGCACAACCTGGACCGGCCCGATCCACTCGGATCGCACCACTATATCCGTCTTTTTCAGAAAGCGGGATACGATTGCCTTTGGTTGGGCCCGGCGGTCAGCCCCCTGCATATCTTTAAACCCGATGCCTTAAACCGGCACCGTTTTGCAGTCTGGCGTGAGGGGTGCCGCGAGGTGGACGGTATCGGCTGGCTGGTTCCCCTGACCCTGCTTTTTTATTATAATCTGCCCCTGCTGCGCAGCTTGCCGGTTGGACGCAGCCAGTATCGTTTTTGTCTTCCTTCCCTGGCGGGGCAGCTCAGGAAAGCCGGTTTCGATTCAGCCGACCTGCTCTGGTGCGCAGGGCCGGTTGCCTACAGCCTTCTGGATCTGGTCCCTCACCGGGTTAGCTGCTACCGCCTGGCCGACCGGCTCGATCAATTCAGCGGTATTCCGGATAGTGTCGGGCAGCTGCAGAAAGAGCTGATCAGTCGGGTTGACTTTGTTCTGGCCACATCACTTGCACTGGTGGAGTGGGCCCGATCGGTAAGGGAAGATAATATTTATTACCTGCCGAACGGGGTAAGCGGTATTTTTTTTGAAGATAGATATCCGCTTCCGGAAGATTTTCCGGCAGACAAAAAGCCGGTAGCGGTATATGCAGGAACCCTCGATACCCGTTTTGACCTGGGCACTCTGACTCATGCCGTGCAGAATGTCAAAGAATTCCATTTCCTGGTTATCGGGCCGGTGACTTATGATGAGTTAACGCCGGGGCTCAAAGAACTGCAGGCTGAAGAGAACTTTAGCTGGGTAGGAGCGAAAGAATATGAGCGGCTTCCCGCTTACCTGCAGAACAGTACTGTGGGAATAATTCCCTTTTACCTGAGCGAGCTGACCGAGGCGGTAAACCCGATAAAATATTATGAGTACCTGGCCAGCGGTTTGCCGGTGGTGGCTCCGGCGATGCGCGAACTGCGGGCGATGAAAGGGCCCCTGCACTCATATAACGATAAAGAAGGTTTCTGTGCTGCCCTGCGGCAGGCATTGAAGGAGCGGAGGGAGAAGGAGGACCTGCAGGAATGCCTGCGTAATTTTGCAGCAAAGCATACCTGGGAGAGCCGTTTTAAAGAGGTTTTGGCCATTTTTGACAGCGAACTTAACAGGAAAGCCGGTTCAGAGAATGAAGGTCGATAAATAATGAACGAAAAATGTATAGCAAAAAATCATTGTTTTTGGCTGTCGGTAGTGGTGATCGGGCGTAATGAAGAATCAAGACTCCCGGCATTGTTTAAATCCCTGCCTTCGGGTGATGATATTGAGTGGATTTATGTCGATTCTCAATCGGAAGACGACAGTGTTAAGATTGCCCTTGATAACGGGGCAAAAGTATGCCTGGTCGACGAAGATTCGGTTTACGCTGCCGGGACGGGGCGCTATGTCGGCACCAGGGAAGCCGGGGGGCAATGGATTCTCTACCTGGATGGAGACATGGTTTTAACTGCTGAATTCAGGGTTTTCCTAGATCAACTGAAAAAGGCAAAGGAACTGCCACCGCAGACGGCGGGTTTTGTCGGACGGACCTGCAATCATTTTCTCGATCGAAGCGGCGAAGTAGTTGCAGTACGCGACTATGTCGTTTTGGAAGAGAAGGAGATGGGAAAATTGGAGGACTGGGGAAAACCGGTGGTTTACCACGGGGGAGCAGTGCTCTATTTGCTGGACTGCGTTCTCAGGGCCGGTAACTGGAACCCTGCTGTTTACCAGCTGGAAGAAATCGACCTCTGCAGCAGAGTCCGGGCCCAGGGGGGGATTTTAAGGGCCGTTGACCTGCCCATGGCAAATCATTACACACCGTACTTAAATACTCTGGAGAGAATAAAACTTAACTTTCTACCCCGGTGGCGGGGCAAGAATCTTTTTGGCGCAGGCCAGGTCGTGGCTGCGCGCGCTAAAGCAGGCACATTGGTTCAGTTTGCCCGCTATTATCCTTATCCGTTTATCGTCTTGATCGGCATTCTAACAGTTCCGTTCTTCTATATAATCTGGCCGCCCTTACCCCTTCTGTTTAACGCCGCCATCGCAGTCTGGCTCGGTTTTATTAAAAAGTGGTATTACTACCTGGTTTACCTCGGCAACCTGTTCCAGATTATCCGTGGTCTTGGCCGTTACCGGCCCTTCAAACCAAACTACCGGCAGATCGGCTAGTGCAGTCCGGCCTTGATCCGGGCCTGAGAAATTTTTTTATTGCAGGAATAGTGCGAACAAGAGCGAATATAATTTTGTGCAAACTATAATAACCGTTATCCCCGGTCCGGTTAAATCCCCGGATAAAAATCACTCTACAGGAGGTCTATATTTTGGTGATAAACTTCAACAATGTTCCGGGTACGCGGGAAGAAATGCTGGCATTGCAGGAAAAAGGGCTGCTTTGGACCGTAAGGCATGCCTACGAAAACTGTGATTTTTACAGGAAAAAACTTGATGATGCCGGAGTGTCTCCGGATGATATCCGCCGGTTAGATGATATTACCAGGCTGCCTTTTACCGAAAAACAAGACCTGAGAGAAGCTTACCCATTTGGTTTGATGTCCGTTCCGGAAAAGGATATTGTCAGAATTCATGCCTCTTCGGGGACTACAGGGAAAAAGACGGTCGCCTATTATACCCGCCAGGATCTTGATGATTGGATGGAAATGATGGCAAGATGCTGGTATTTTGCCGGGGTTACCCCCGAGGACCGGGTGCAGATCACCGTGGGCTACGGTTTATGGACGGCAGGTGTCGGTTTCCAGCTCGGCATTGAAAGGCTCGGTGCGATGGCCATTCCGGTTGGGCCTGGCGGAAACGAGCTTCAAATGGAGATGTTGATCGACCTCGGGGCCACAGCAATTTGCTGCACTTCTTCTTATGCCCTGCTTTTGGCCGAAGAAGTGAACAAACAAGGGCTGCAGGATAAAATCAAATTAAGGGTGGGAGTGATCGGCTCGGAACGATGGGGCGAAAAGATGCGCGCCAGGATAGAAGATCTGCTGAACATCGAAACCTTTGACATTATCGGTATGACCGAAACTTACGGGCCCGGGACGGGCATTGACTGTCACGTCCACGAGGGAATCCATTACTGGTCCGATTACTTGATCTTTGAGATTATTGATCCCGCCACCGGAAAAGCGGTTCCCCCGGGAGAGGAAGGCGAGATGGTTGTAACGACCATGCGGAAAGAAGGAATGCCCCTGATCCGTTACCGGACCAGGGATATAACCCGCCAGATCGTGGAGGAATGTCCCTGCGGCAGCCCGTTTTTCCGGATAGATCGTATTTTAGGCCGGACTGATGACATGTTCAAGTTCAGGGGGGTTCTGGTATATCCCGGGCAGATCGATCAGATGATCTCTGAAATGGAAGGGCTTAACTGCGAGTACCAGATTCTTCTAAACCGTGATCAGGGCAGGGACAGTATGCTACTGCGCGTGGAATGCGCCCAGGGCTTTTGCGGCGACCGAAACGAACTTGCCGAAGAATTTCTTAGAATGACAAAAGCAAAGGTAGGGGTTTCGCCGCAAATAGAGATCGTCGACTGCCAGTGTTTGCCGCGGACGGAAAGGAAGGCCAAGCGGGTTTTTGACGAAAGAGATATCTAAGGAGAATCAATATGCACAGGGTATCCCGGAAAAAAAATGACTTAATAGCAGCCAAGGGAAATATCGGAGAATCAGTTTCCTGTTTCCCAGGGGAGATAAACGGGGCTGCCGCAGAAGAGTGGCTGAATTATGCGGCAGTTTTGGTGCGCTCAACCATCGATACCGATCTTTCTTTTTTTATTGCCTATGACCAGCCGCAGGGCGAGCTTACGGCCTATCTTTCACAGGAGAGGGAAGGCGAACCCCTGTGGCAGAAAATGCAGTGGAAGACCGGTGAAGATGTAACCGGGTTATTTTCCGGTTCTCCTTCCGGTCGGGATCTGTTATTTAACCGGGTGATGGCTCCCCTGCTTAAGCGTAAATGCTCTTCGCTATTGCTGCACCCTGTAAAACTTACGTCGAACAACTTCGGCCTGGTTGGGGCAGGGTCTTTCAATGCGAAGGCCTTTCCTTCCTCCGGTGAAAAGTTGTTGGAGCTGATCGGCCATAACATAACAAATTTATGGGAAAATAGTGACCGGCAAAGTTCATTCCGGAAGCTGCGCACAGAGATGGATGCCCTGATGCGTTTCAGCAAGTATTTGTCGTCAAATACTGATGATCTGGAGCTTGTTTTAGAGAAGATCTTAGATGAATTAAAATCGACTATCGATGTGGAGAGCTGCGGGGTTTTACTCTATGAGCAGGAGCGAAAGGCTCTGGTTTTACAAAAACCGGCCTTTGGTGTCAGCAACGAACAATTTACATCTTATGCCCTCTCCACCGATACCGATGCAGAGAACGGGATCGGGGTGGCCGTAAAGGTTTTTCTGACCGGGAAACCTTACATTTGCAATATGACAGACCGCGATCACGTGACCAATCAAAAGCTGGCCAGGATCTACGGAGCGCGCAGCTCGCTTTCCGTCCCCCTTGTAGTCGATAACAGGAGGACCGGAGTGCTTCATACCATAAACAAGAAGCAAGGTTCTTTTACTACGGACGATGCGCGCCTGTTAGAGCTGCTTGCTTACCAGCTGGCCATTGTTATCGAAAATGCCCGCCTCTTCAAGCAGCTGGAAAAGAAAAACGAACTGCTCCGCCACTCCATGGATGTCCATAACAAACTTACCAGGCTGGTCTTAAGAGACAAGGGCTTTGATGAGATTATCTTTACCCTGGCCCAGTTGATCGAACGTGACGTTATCGTCCAGGATCAGTTTTTCAAAATACTCGGTTCGCACCTGAGCGGTGGAGAAGAAAACCTGCTTTTGCTTGAAAAATCGATGTCAAAAGATCTCTGGGAAGATCATAATTACCGGAAGTTGATCCAGCAGGTCAATAATTTCAAGCAGGCTGTGCTCTTCACTCCATTTCCGGAAGGCGGGATGACCCGGGCACGGCTGATTGCGCCAATTGCCCTGGCCAACAGTATTCTTGGTTATGTTTCAATCCTGGAAAACGAATTTCAGAAACTTGGCGAGATGGAATTTCTTGCCATCGAGCATGCCGTGACAGTTTTCACCCTGAAAATGATGCAGAGCAAGATTGCCTATGAAGCGGAAGAGAGGGTCAGCGGCGATTTCCTTGATGATCTTCTGAACGGCAGCTATCATTCCGCCAAAGAGATGATCCAGAGAGCTTCATACCTGGGCTGCGATCTCTCCGATCCCTACCAGGTTATCTGTGTCGATATCGATGATTATTCCCGGCATCTTAATAAACAAAAGGGCAACGAAGGTTTTAAGTCCCAGTTAAAGCGGCGTGTTTTCGATATTGTCAGGAACTTCGTGGAGGAGAAAATCCCGTCATCAATGACCGGTATAAAAAGCAATGCCATTGTTGTCATTGCGCCTTATTCAAAGCATAAGTCTTTGCCTGGACTGACCGAAGCAGCTTTCCTGATCAAAGATAAGGTAAAAGGTATGGTCCCCGAGATCACCGTTTCTGTCGGTATCGGGAAGGTAAGCGAGAGTATCGATGAGATCAAAAATTCATACCAGGAAGCCAGGAGGGCGATCTCCATAGCGAGGAAGTTCGGCAGGAAGGACCAGGTAACCAATTATGAAGCTCTCGGTGCTTACAAACTATTGTTCAGTATCAAGGACGATGCAAATCTGAAGTTTTTTGTTAATCAGACCCTCGGTCCGATCCTGCACTACGACCGGGAGAAAAATAACGAGGTTTTAATCAAAACGATCCGGCAGTATATTTCGTCCAATTTCAATAGCCAGAAAACCGCGGACAATCTTTTCATTCACCTGAATACACTGAAATACCGCCTGCAAAAAATCCAGGACATTGCGGGAATAGATCTGAATGATTCGGAGACAAGGCTTAACCTGCAGCTGGCTCTAAAGGTCCTGGAGATCAAAAACCTCTCATAAACTATCTGATTTATACAAAAAAACAAAAAAATATTTGTTTGGATCTGCCATAGGCTCAGGATGGAAGGACGTGGTAAAATAAACTGAAAATATTAAGATTCCACAAAAGCCTTAATTTATTGATTCTTTATACCGGGGGGTGAGAAATAGGTTATATTTTCCGGCAAGAGGATACCACTAAAAAATTTGGGGGCTATATTTATGAAAAGTTTAAATTGGATGATCCTGATTCTTTTCGGTCTCGCCCTTATTATGGGGGCGATGTTTGTTGGTTGTGCTCCGGATGATATGCCGGAAGATGTGATAGATGTAATAGATGATGAAGATGACGATGAAGTTGTGGAAGAACCAAGAGAAACTATTACCCTGAGGTATGCTTTTTTTGCCCCGGCGGGGACTTTTCCCGCTGTCCAGATGGAGGAATGGGCTTCCCGCCTGGAGGAGCGTACCGACGGCTGGGTTCAGGTTGAAACTTTCCCCGGCGGGACGCTGCTCGGACCCTTCAACATGTTTGACGGGGTGCTGGAAGGTGTAGCGGAGATCGGCCTTTCCTGCCCTTCCTATGAGCCGGGTCGTTTCCCCTTGATTGAGCTTGCCGATTACCCGCTGGATTATCCCAATGCCGAAGTAGCCAGCAGGGTCTTGTGGGAACTCTACGAGGAATTTCAACCGGATGAGTTTGCAGATTTTAAAGTAATCACCCTGTTTGCCACGGAGCCGTCTTTTATCCAGTCGGTAGACCGTGTGGCCAGCATGGAGGATTTAAGGGGTATGGAGCTCAGGGCTGCAGGTACCGGAGCGCCGTTCCTGGGAGCGCTTGGCGCAACCCAGGTGAGCATGGGCCAGGGTGAAGTGGGCGAAGCGCTGCAGACCGGGGTAATTGACGGCTATGCTTCCTCACGGGAAGTTCTATACGATTTCAAATATGCAGAGATTGTCAAGTATGTTACCGATTATCCCATTTTCCAGATTTCCTTTGCCGCGGTTATGGCCAAAGATGTCTGGGACAGCCTGCCCCAGGAAGTACAGGATGTTATCGATGAATTAAGCGCGGAAATGGCAGTGTGGACCGGGCAGTACCTGGATGGTCACTGTGTTTATGCGGTTGAATGGGCAGAGGCAGAAGAAGGGTTGGAAGTTGTAACCCTCTCTGATCAAGAAAGGGCCCGCTGGGATGCCGTTCTGCAGCCGCTGGTTGATGATGCAGTTGAAAACCTGGAAGCCCAGGGATTACCCGGCCAGGCCTTCATCGAAAAGCTTTACCAGCTGAGGGATCAATATAGCAACTAATCGATGACAGGGTTTTACCTGAAGGTAACAAGGGGCGCCTGCTATTAACAATCTATCCGGGGAAACGGTTGAGCGGGCGCCCCTGTTAAGTATTAACAAAGGAGCTGCTATGGTTGGATTACCTGGATAAGTTCAATAAAAATCTGAGCAGGGTTTTTGTCTGGATTGCCGGAAGCGCTCTGATTGCTGTTATGTTACTCGCCGTAGGAAATATGTTTTTGCGCGCCTTTTATGTTCCTTTTGGAGCCACCTGGGAGTTAGTTGGTTTTCTAACTGCAATTGTCACTGCTTTTTCCCTGGGCTTTTCTCAACTGACGAAAGCCCATGTAGCGATCGATCTTCTGATCCAACTTTTCTCCCTCCGTGTGCGCCTGTTCCTGGAAAGTATCACTACTTTGCTCTCTCTGTTTTTATTCAGCGTAGTGACGTGGCATATTTATAAATATGCAGGTCGGGTCCTGGAGCAGGGCGTTCTTTCGGAAACCCTTCGTATACCTTTTTATCCGATTATTTACGCTGTATCTGCCGCTTTTTTCTGTTTCACCCTGGTTTTACTGGCAGATTTTTTAAGAGCAGTGATTGGAGTTTTTAAGAAATGAGCGACGTTACATTAGCTATGATCGGTATTGTATTTATGTTTTTATTGATGCTGCTGCGCATGCCGGTGGGCTTTGCCATGTTTTTTGCCGGGTTTGTCGGATTCAGCATCGTGGTATCTCCACGGGCTGCCGTCAGTATTCTCAGCACGGATATCTGGGCCGGTTTTGCCTCTTACAGCCTGGGTGTGATCCCCATGTTTGTCTTTATGGGGCAGATCGCTTTTCGCACCGGTGTTACCGAAAACCTTTACAGCGCCGCCTACAAATGGGTAGGGCATATGAAAGGTGGTATGGCCGGGACAACCATTGCCGCAAGCACGGCCTTTGCGGCCATCTGTGGTTCAAACGCGGCTACCACGGCGACCATGGGTACCATTGCTTTACCCGAAATGAAGAGATTTAATTACAGTCCCATGTTGAGTACCGGCAGTGTTGCTGCAGGCGGAACCCTTGGCGTTGTTATTCCTCCGAGTGTAGTTTTAATTATTATCGCCATTCAGACCGAGCAGTCCATTATCAGGCTTTTTGTGGCTAATATCATTCCCGGCCTTTTGCTGGCCGGGTTATTTATGCTGACGGTGATATTGGTCTGCATGAAATACCCTCATCTTGGTCCCGCGGGCCCAAAGTCAGCTACTATAGAGAAGATTAAATCTTTATCCGGAGTTATCGAGCCCCTGGTTCTTTTTTTCCTGGTCATCGGGGGTCTCTATGCCGGATGGTTCACACCTACGGAGGCGGGAGCAGCCGGATCATTCGGGGCGCTGGTAATTTCATTGGTGCAGCGAAAGCTCACCTGGAATAATTTTTCTCTCGCTATTCTGGATACTCTGCGGATATCGGCCATGGTTATGATCCTGGTAGGGGGCGCAGTCGCTTTTGGCCGCTTCCTGACCGTAACCAGGCTTCCCTATGTTCTGGCTGAATGGGCGGTTGACCTTCCCATCTCATCTTTGTTCATATTGTTGATCATCATATTTATTTATATCATTGGCGGAGCCGTTATGGACGCCCTTGGTTTTCTGACCTTGAGCATACCGATCTTCTTTCCGCTTGCTATGGCCCTTGGCTACGAGCCAATCTGGTATACAGTACTGATTTGTATCATTACTACTATGGGTGCGATTACTCCGCCCGTGGGTATAAATGCTTTTATCGTCAAAGGCCTGGCTCCCGAAGTGCCCATGGAAGAGATCTTTAAAGGAGTAGGCCTCTTTATGATGGCTTATGTGGTCACCATAGTGTTATTGATAGCATTTCCACAGATTGCCATGTTTTTACCGCGCCTATTATTCTAATATAAAGTATTTATTAAACCGTAAAGTGGTGTAATCCTATTTTTAAGCTTGCAGGAAAGGAGAGGTCTGCCTTGGGTGAAAGCATTTTTAAAAATATCACCGCTCTGACCCTGGAGCAAGCTACAGTTGCTCCCTACCTGACCTACCGCCTGGCCCAGGACGGGATAAAGGTGATCAGAGTCGAGAACCCGGCCATGCCGGATCCAAATCGTTTTATTGGTGAGAACCGGTTAAATGAGGAGGGCATGTATACTTATTTCCTGGCCATCAATGCCGGGAAAAAGGCTATCACACTCAATCTTGCTGAAGAAAAAGGGAGGGAACTCTTAAAGGAGCTTATTAGCGGATTAAAAGTGGATATTTTCATTACGAACCAGCTGCCGCGCAATTATGAGAAGCTGGGGATTGCTTATGAAATTTTATCTGCCGTTAAAAAAGACCTTGTATGGGTGGGAATTACGGGGTTCGGACCTGATTCGAACGAAGCTGCTTACGATCCGATTTTACAGGCAAGGGGCGGTTTGATGGAGCTAACCGGGGAAAAGGAGGGCAATCCCGTGGTTACAGGGATTCCTCTACCCGATATGGGCACAAGTGAACATGCCTACGGCCTGATCATGAAGGCCCTCTTGCAAAAAGCGTTGACAGGAGAGGGCAGCAGGATCGATATGTGCATGTTTGAGTCTACTGTCTCCTGGCTTACAGTCCCAATCTGTTTATCAAAAAGCTTTGGAAATCAGATTACCCGCCGCGGCAATACTCACGAATTTTTTGCCCCGGTTTCTGTTTATCAGAGCAGGGACAGTTATGTCTATATCGCTGTAGGCAATGATCGGCAGTGGGAAGCGGTAACTGCAATCCCTGCTTTCAAACACCTGGCTAAAGAAGAATACAAGCGAAATGCCGGACGTATTGCCGATGTGGGCAACCTTAACCGGGCCATTAACGAAGTGACCCTAAAACATTCAACCGAAGAGTTGATCAGCATTTTTATAGAAGCGAAAGTAGCCATTTCCAGGGTCAATACGATTCCCGATGTCCTCGAAGAACCGCTTGTGCAGAAGAACTGCCTCTTTAGCCGGGATGAGCGGAGCAAAACTGAATTAACGCTCGCGCCACCTCCCAATATGACCCCATTTTTGAAAGCAGCAGGTAAGTATTTAAGTTTTCCACCTCGCATGGGGGAGCATAATGAGGAAATCTACGGTTCCGGCCTGAAAATGAGCCAGGAAGATTTGCAGCGTTTCAGTGAAGACAAAATAATCTAAAGCCAGTCTGTAGTGCATCAATTTAACCTTAAAGTCGACAGTATGAGGAAAGGGGGTAGTGAGCATGGATTTCAAGCTTAACGAGGAACAAGAGGCCATCAGAAAAATGGTCGCTGATTTCACGGAAAAAGAGATTGCACCTGTTGCCGCCGAACTCGATGAAGAAGAACGCTTTCCCCAGGATATTTTAGAGAAACTTGATCAACTGGGGCTTTCCAATTTTACTGTTCCTGAAGAATTCGGTGGCCCGGGTATTGATACCCTTTCTGCTGTCGTGGCTGCCGCAGAACTGGCCCGCGGTTGTGCCGGTGTTGCTATCGCTCTAACCGGCAATGCTGTTGCTCTTTATCCGATTGCCTGTGCCGGTTCCGAAGAAATGAAAGAGAAATATCTGAACGAAATATGCGATGAAGGCAAGCTGGTTTCGCTCGCCCTGAATGAATCCGATGCCGGTTCTAATGCAGCTGCGCTGGCCTCCGGGTATGAACAAGCAGGTGACAGCTATTTATTGAATGGAGAAAAGACATTTATTAGCGGAGCTTCATACGCTGACTACTTTGTTGTTTTTGCTGCAAATGAATCCGGAGAGTCGAAAAAAACTTCCGTTTTCCTGGTGGCGGCTGATTCGGTTGGTATTAGTGTCGGTGAGGCTGAAAAAAAACTGGGCCTGCGGGCTTCCGATACTGCCGGGGTTGTTTTCAAAGATGTCCGGGTTCCTGCCGGGAACTTAATTGGCAGGGAAGGTGACGGTATTGATCTGGCCAATAAAACATCCGCCCTTGCCCGGATTTTTATCGGGGCGATCTGCATCGGCCTTTCCAGGGCGGCCCTGGAAGAATCAATCAAGTTCGCCCGCGAAAGAATCCAGTTTGGCAAACCGATTGCCGCAAACCAGGCCATTCAGTTTATGCTGGCTGATATGGTAGCGAGAGTTGAAGCTGCAGAATTGCTGGTTGCACGCGCTGCCCAAATTCTTGATGATGGTATTCCCTGCATAAGTGAGGCGGCTGTCGCCAAGCTTGTTGCGACTGAGTCGGCCATGCAGAGCACTATTGATGCAGTCCAGGTTTTAGGAGGATACGGTTATTCCAGGGAATACCCCGTGGAAAAGTTCATGCGGGATGCCAAGACATTGCAGATATTAGAAGGGACAGGAATGATCCAGCGCATGATTATTGCCGGAATACTATTGGGTCAGACTGCCCCATGATAATAACTGGTGATTGATTTTCATACAATAGGTAATATATTTTTTCGACACAAAGGGGTGCCTGAGCTATGAGTGAAAAAAGAAGGTTTCGTGTACTTGTGGCAAAACCGGGGCTCGACGGTCATGACCGTGGAGCCAAGGTAATCTCCTATTTATTAAAAGATATCGGCATGGATGTGATTTACACAGGGCTGCATAAAACTGTTGAAGAAATTGTGGCTGCAGCCCTGCAGGAAGATGTCGATGTGATCGGCTTGAGCATAATGACCGGAGCGCATATTCCAATCACAGAGAAGCTGATTAAGCAGCTGAAAGAAGCCGGCGCGGAAGAGATCGTAGTTACTGTTGGCGGGGTTATCCCATCACGTGACCTGGAGAAGTTAAAGTCACTGGGTGTTAAGGCCGTATTTCCCGGGGGGACTTCTTTTGAGAAAATTGCCTTGTTTTTCAAAGAAGAGCTTCCCGCCCTCCGTCAGGTGATCTAATTACAGGGTGAAGAAAGATTAGGAGGTATAACATGAGTGGAGCAAGATATATTAAGGAAGGCGAAGAGATCAAGGAAGCCATCCTTGAATCGGGCATTAAAGTAAAAACGATCTATACGCCTGAAGACATTTCCCATATTGATTATGCCCGGGACCTTGGCAATCCCGGAGAGTTTCCTTATACCCGGGGGATTCACCCGGAGATGTTTCGCAAGCGTCCCTGGACCACCCGGCAGTATACCGGGTTCGGCAGCCCCCAGGAAACAAATGAGCGGTTTAAATACCTGATTTCGCACGGCCAGACGGGGCTGAATGTGGCTTTCGACCTGCCGACGCAGCTGGGTCTTGATTCTGACGATCCCCGCGCCGAAGGTGAAGTAGGACGGGTGGGGATGGCCGTCGATACTCTCCGTGATTTCGAGATTGCTTTTGAGGGCATCAAGATGGACAAAATCGGCAGCGGCCTGACGATCAATGCGGTCGCTTCGATCATGCTGGCCATGTACCAGGCCGTGGCTGAAAAATATGGTTTTCCGCTTGACCGGATTAGTGCAACCCCGCAAAATGATATTTTAAAAGAGATGGTAGGCAGGGGGATGTGGATTTTTCCGGTGGATCATTCAATCCGCCTGATCGGCGATACTATTGAGTACAGCTGCAAGGCGATGCCGCGCACTTACCCGGTCAGTATTTGCGGCTACCATATCCGTGAGTCCGGGGCCAATCCGGTCCAGGAAATCTCTTATGCTTTTGAGATTGCGATCAGCTATATCGACCATGTCCTTGAACGGGGCCTCGATATTGACGATTTTGTGGGCCGTTTATCATTTAATCTCGACATCTACGGGAATCTCTTTGAACAGATCGCCAAGTTTAGAGCTGCACGCCGGCTCTGGGCAAGAACAATCAGGGACCGCTACGGGGCGAAAGAACCGCGCTCGATGCAGTTCCGCATGCTGGCCGGAGGGGGAGGCGCGGGGCTGACCAAGCAGCAGCCCGAAAACAATATTGTGCGGGGGGCCTATTACGCGCTTATATCCGCGCTCAGCGGGACCCAGACCATGGCTTTATGTTCTTATGACGAGGCCTATACCATTCCTACGCCGAAAGCGGCTTTGATTTCCCTGATGACGAGCCATATCCTTTTAGAGGAGATGGGTCTGCGGGATACGGTTGATCCGCTCGGCGGTTCTTACTATATCGAGTCACTGACAGACCAGATGGAAGAGAAAATTATCGAAGAGATGCAGAAGGTAGAAAAGATCGGCGGCATGGCCAAGGCGGTTGAAAGCGGTTTTGTGCAAAGAGAAGTGGCCAGGCTGGCTTACAAGCAGGAACAGGCGATCCAGGATGGCAGCCTGATCAAAGTCGGGGTTAACAAGTACATAGTGGATGAAGATGAAAAAGAAGTGGAGCTTCACGAATACGACCCCTCGGCACTGGATGAACAGGTTAAGAGAATGAACGAAGTCAAGCGCACCAGGGACTCAAAAGCCGTAGAGAGTTCATTAAAAGCATTGGAAGCTGCGGCCAGAGCTGAAAAAAACGTGATGCCGTACCTGGTGGATGCGGTAAAAACTTATGCTACCGTCGGCGAAATGACTGCTGTTTTTAAAGAGGTTTACGGGGAATACAATGAACCGTCAATATTTTAAACGGCTATTTCCGGCCTTTTTATGATTAAGCAAGGAGGCGAAAAAGTGAAATATAAAATCGGTATCGATGTAGGAGGAACCTTTACTGATTTCCTGCTGGCATTTCCGGATGGTACCTCCAAAATATATAAAGTGCTTTCTACTCCTGATGATCCCTCCATCGGCCTTTTAGACGGCCTTTCCGAGATGGCAAGTGACCTTGAGATTTCCCTGCAGGAATTTCTTGGCCAGATCGATACTATTGTTCATGGTACTACAGTGACCACGAACGCTGTGCTGACCTACAACGGAGCGAAAACAGGTTTATTAACGACCCTCGGACTGCGTGATTCCCTGGAGATGAGAAGAGGCATCAGGGAGGAGCAGTACAACAACCACTATACAAACGTGGAGCCGCTGGTCCCCCGTTACCTGCGCCAACCGGTGAAAGAAAGGATCGATTACCGGGGAGAAGTTATCGAGGCGCTTAAAGCAGAGAGTGTGGAAGAAGCGGTCGGGTTGTTTGAAAAAGAAGGAGTCGAGGCTGTAGCAATCTGTTTTATGAATTCTTTTGCCAACAAAGAGCATGAACAGGAGGCAGCGCGGATCATCAGTGAGAAAATGCCGCAAAGCTATCTTTCTGTTTCCAGCAGTCTGCTTCCTTCGATTCGTTTTTATGATCGTATCAGCACCACGGTGCTTAACTCTTACGTAGGACCGGTGCTGCGGCGTTACCTGCAGAGCCTGGTTTCAAAACTGAAAAACAACAATTTTACAGGTACTCTTTTAATCATGCAGTCAAACGGTGGTGTGGTTGCGCCGGAGGTGGCCGCGGAAGAAGCGGCCGTGACCCTGCTGTCAGGACCGGCTGCCGGCCCTGTGGCAGGAATCGGCTATACCGCGATAAACGGTTTTAATGATTGTATCACCGTGGATATGGGAGGCACCAGTTTTGATGCGGCCCTGATCAAGGATAAAACTCCCCTTGTAACAACCGAAGGCGATATTAACAGGCTTCGCCTGGCCCTGCCCATGCTGGATATTGTAACTATCGGCGCCGGCGGCGGCAGCATTGGATGGATCGACGAGGGCGGCCTGCTGCGAATGGGCCCGCAAAGCGCGGGTTCTAAGCCGGGCCCCGCCTGTTACGATCGGGGCGGAGATCTGCCGACCTGCACCGATGCCGACCTGGTCCTGGGCTACCTGGATGCGGATTACTTTGCCGGGGGAAAGCTGAAGCTTAACTATGATCGTGCTGTGGCGGCAATTGAGAAGCATATTGCCGACAAGCTTAAATTTGACCTGGTGGAAGCTGCGGCCGGCATGTACGATATTATCAATGTAAACATGGCGGCCGGAGTGCGCGAAGTTTCGGTGAAAAGAGGAGAGGACCCGCGGGACTTCCCCCTGGTAGTCGCCGGCGGAGCCGGCCCCAATCACGCCTGCATGATCGCCTATGAGCTTGAAATACCAGTGATTATTGTTCCCAAGGAGTCTTCGATCTTCTGTGCGGCGGGCATGCTTATGTCCGATCTGAAGCATGATTTTGTTTGTACCTACTCAACCCTGTTTGCAAATCTGGACGAGGACACATTTTTAAAGCGGTTCAGGGATATGGAAAACGAAGGAAAGGCATACCTGCACGGCGAAAACATTCCGGAGGACCGGGTTGAAAACTTCTATAGCCTGGATATGCGTTACGTCAAACAGTATCATGAAGTTAATGTCGAGGTCTCCCGCGATCATGTTTACGGTTTTAATTTGGAAGAAATTGCCCGGCAATTTCACCATAAGCATAATTTGCTTTACGGTTATTCACTGGAAGAAGATGGTACGCCCATCGAGCTTTTAAATATGCGTCTCAGCTCCGTCGGATCTACCGAAAAACCGAAATTTATTGAAGAAGAGTTTGCCGGGGAAGATCCCGCTAATGCTTATAAGAGGCACCGGAAAGCATATCTGCCCGGCCAGAAGGAATTCGCTGAGATGCCGGTATTTGACGGCGCCGGCCTTAACTTCGGTAACCGCATCGCCGGCCCGGCGATCATAGAGCAGGTTAACACGACGACATTTCTAACATCCGAATACTCTTTGGTGGTAGATCGTTACGGCAGCTTCATGCTCTTTCTGAAAGAAAGAGAAGCAGAATTTGCGGGGAGGATTCTAAAATGAGTGAAATAAATGATAAAGGGACAAACGGTGTTAAGATTGATAAGATCCTCGTTTCGGTATTTCAGAGGCGTTTCAAGTCAATCACCCAGGAGATGAGCCATGCCATTACCCGGACGACCAGATCCCCGATTCTTTGCGAAGCAAAGGATTTTGTAACCGGTCTTTATGATGGAGAAGGAAAGATGCTTGAGCAGACTGAGAACCTGCCAATCCTCTCTTTTTCCCTGGGCCCGGTATGCGAGTACATCGTTGGCTATTATGGTGATGAAATTTATCCGGGGGATGTTATTTTCCACAATGATGTCTTCTCCTTTGGCAATCAGAACAACGATGTTGCTGTATACAAACCGATTTTCTTTGACGGCAAACTGATTGCCTGGGCTGCCTGCAAAGGACACCAGGCCGATATCGGCGGTGCAGTGGCGGGTGGCTATAATCCCGATGCTACCGAGGTATGGCAGGAAGCCCTGCGCATTCCACCTGTTAAAGTTTATGAAAAAGGAAAGTTGCGCCGGGACGTCTGGGATATGATCTTTGCCAATATTCGTTACGATATTGTTAAAGCCGATCTTACGGCCCAGATCGGGAGCTGTACCCTGGCCGAAAGGCGAATGATCAGCCTGATCGAAAAATACGGGCTTGATGTTTATGAAGCCCACAAGGATTATTTATTTAACTCTACGGAAAAAATGATGCAGGCAGAAATCAGGACTATCCCTAAAGGCGTTTACAAGGGTGAATCAACGGTTTACTATGACGGGAAAAATATCGGTTCAACTTACCAGATCAGGGTAAAAATCATAGTTGAAGGTGATACCATAACTTTTGATTTTTCGGAGACAGATGCACAGACACCTGCATTTGTGAACGGGACCTTTACCTCGTCAGCTTCTGCGGTAATGCTTACTTTCCTGCAGATGGTAAACCCTGATATGCCCCATAATGACGGTATGTCGAGACCGCTCAAGATGATCATCCCGGAAGGGACGATTATCAATGCCGCTTTTCCGGCGGCAACTACTTTCGGTAACCATCTTTGCCCGCCAATTGCGGATGCGATAATCCGTGCGCTTTCCACGATTATACCCGAACGGGTTACCGCCGGTTGGAACCAGTTGTTGTGCGGCCTGGTAACGGGTACCGACCCCAGGAAAAACGGGCCCTATGTCGATATTCTTTTCCTGGGCATGAAAGGCGGTTCGGGGGGGACGCACGGTTATGACGGATACGATCATATCGGGATGATCGACGCCTCCGGAGGGGTCCTGGCACAGGACTATGAAATGTTCGAATTGCAAAACCCCCACCTGCTGCTTAAGCACGAGTATCTGTGTGATTCTGCAGGTGCTGGAAGGTGGCGCGGCGGGCTTGGTGTGGAGACCGAATTCGTCATTAGCGGTGATAACGTGACCTGTGTGACTTTTGGAGACGGCGATGTTGAGCCCGCTTTCGGTCTTTATGGCGGAAAACAGGGCTCCCTGAACAGGATTGAGCTGCGCTACCCGGACGGTGAAGTGCACGTTCCGATGAGTAAAGAGCTGGTCCATGGTGTCCCCAAAGGCACAACCTGGTTCCAGCATGCCGGCGGTGGCGGAGGTTACGGCGATCCTTATTTGCGCCCGGCAGAGAAGGTTTTTTACGATGTTAAAAACGGTGTAGTCTCGGCTGAAAAGGCCGTGGAGGATTATGGTGTTGTCGTGGACGGGAAAACCAATACCCTAAATGAGAAGGCTACTGCGGAACTGCGCAAAAAAAAGTAGCCGTTCCCGTGCGGCAGAATCAAGGCTGAGGAGGGATAAGCATTGAAAAGGTTTAATTACCACGAACCAAAATCGATGGGGGACGTGATAGATTTATTAGATTCTTACGGGACGAAGGCCATGGTAATCGCGGGAGGAACCGACCTGGTTTTGAAGATGAAACTGGGTAATTGTGAACCGGAGCATATCATTTCCCTGCGCAGTGTTCCGGGTATGAACGAAATTAAGGACAATGGCGGGGAACTGCGGATCGGGGCCATGGTCAGACATCGGGAGATCGGACGCTCCGAACTGATCCGGGAGCGTTTTTCCCTGCTTGCCGATGCTGCCGACAAGCTCGGATCGGTCCAGGTGCGCAACCTGGCAACAATTGGAGGAAATATTTGTAATGCCGCACCCTGCGCAGATACAGCGGGGCCCCTGGTCGCTCTTGATGCCACGTTGTTGGTTGAAGGGCCAAATGGGGAAAGGAGTATATCGATCAAAGATTTTTTCCTCGGGCCCGGCGAAACTTCACTGGCTGGCAATGAAGTGTTAAAAGAGATTATCGTTCCGGAACTCCCGGCGGGGGTCTGCTCCCACTATATCAAGTATACCCGGCGTAAGGCGATGGACCTGCCGCTGCTTGGACTGGCCATGGTCCTGGTTCCTGATGCTTCCGGAAAGGTTTGTAAAGAGGCCCGGGTTGGCCTGACTCTTTGCGCTCCGGTTCCGTTCCGGGCGACTGAGACCGAGAAGTATCTCGCCGGAAAAACTTTCAGCGAAGCGGTCTGGAAAGAAGCCGGAGATTTGGCTGTTACAGAGTCGAATCCGAGGACGAGTTTCCGGACGACAGCGGAATACCGCAGAAAAATTATCTGCGCCTTGCTGCCGCGCGCTGCGAATGAGGCCCTGCGGCGCCTGAACTAATATTGATGAAAGGGTGATCCAGGTGAAAATATCGTTTCATCTTAACGGTGAAGCTGTAACTACTGAAGTGCCGGACCATATCACACTTCTGGAAATGCTCCGGGATGAATTTGAACTTATCGGCGCAAAAGAAGGATGCGGCCAGGGCGAGTGCGGTTCCTGTACCGTCCTTGTTGATCAGGAAGCGGTCAATTCCTGCCTGATGCTGGCGGTTTATGCTAACGGAAAAAGTGTTGTAACGATTGAAGGTCTGGCCGGGGCCCAGGGAAAGCTTGATCCACTGCAGGAGGCTTTTGTCAAACATGGCGCTGTCCAGTGTGGATACTGCACACCGGGGATGATCATGTCGGCCAAGGCCCTTCTGATTGAAAACCCCAGGCCCAACCGGGAACAGATTAAGCAGGGCATGGCCGGTAATATGTGTCGGTGTACCGGTTATATTAAGATTATTGAAGCGATTGAAGCAGTCAGCGAAGGGGGAGATTCCAATGGTCAAGGTTCTTGAACCGGAAATTAAATCTGCTGCATTGCAGGCTGTAGGAACAAGGCATCCAAAGCTTGATGCGTTGGAAAAAGTTCAGGGTAAAGCGGTTTACATTCATGACCTGAAGGTGCCGCGTATGCTTTACGGGAAAATTCTCTGGAGCGAACATGCCCATGCCCGCATTTTGAAGATCGATACTTCACGAGCTGAAAAGTTACCCGGAGTCAGGGCGGTTATTACCGGTTACAATACTCCTGAAATCAGAACAGGTTTCTTCAAGGACAACCCCGTTTTGAAAAAAGGAAAGGTGCGTCAATACCGGGATGAGGTTGCTGCTGTTGCTGCAGAGACCCCGGAGATAGCCGAAGAGGCGGTGCGTTTGATCGATGTGGAATATGAGCCGCTGCCAGCTGTTTTTGACCCCTTTGAGGCGATGCGGGAGGACGCTCCCCTGATTCATGAGGATAAGGAGAGCAATATACTCAAGCTGCCCTGGAAACTGGTCTGCGGAGATCCGGATGAAGGGTACAGGCAGGCTGATTTTATAGCGGAAGAAAGTTACAGCTTACCGTGGGTTACACACTGCTGCTTGGGGACCTCGGGCTGCCTGGCGGAATTTCATGCCAACGGTAACCTGACCGTACACAGCCCGACCCAGATCCGTTACCTGGCCCAGCGTGACTTCATGGAGGTAATGGCGGCGCTGGGACTTAAAGATAAAAGGGTCCAGGTCGTTACTACTGCTATCGGCGGGGCCTTCGGCAGCAAGCTGGACACGTACCCCTTCGAGTTTATTACCATCCTGCTCGCTTATTATACCGGGCGGCCGGTCCGGCTGATCTTCTCCAGGGAAGAAGAATTTTTTGCCACCGCCACCCGTCAGAAAGTGGAAGCGAAAATTTCACAGGGCTGTACAAAAGAAGGACTGCTCACCTTCCGCGATGTCGATATGGTCCTCGATAACGGTGCCTACACCTCGTGGGGCGCGACTACGCCGTCGGTGATGATGATGCCGATCTCGTCCCTTTACAAGGTGCCCAACGTGAACTATCGGGCCCGGTGTGTCTATACCAATAACATTTACGCCACCGCCATGCGTGGCTACGGTAATCCCCAGGCTACTTTTGCCATAGAAAGCCAGATGGATACCCTGGCTGAAATGGTTGGAATTGATCCCCTTGAATTCAGGATGATCAATGCCAATACTCCCGGCGAGGTAACCCCGCAGGGCTTCAGAGTAGGAAGCTGCGGTTTAAAGGAATGCCTCAAAGCTGTCCGGGAAAGCCTTAACTGGGATGAGAAGAGGGGCAAAAAGGACGGCAGAGGAGTTGGAATCGGTTCTCTGATCCATGTCGGCGGGGGGGCGCGTATTTATAAATCCGACGGCTGCGGTACGATCATTAAGCTTGATGATTTTGGAAAAGTGACCGTCATGAGCGGGGCTACCGATATGGGCCAGGGGGCCGATACGGTAGTAGCCCAGATTGTAGCGGAAGAACTGGGTGTCAGAATTGATGATATCGCTGTGATTATGGGTAATACCGATCAGGAAACCTGGGATGTTGGCGCTCATGCCAGCAGGACCACCTTTGTTGCAGGCAACTCGGCCCTCCTGGCAGCGCGAAAGGCGAAGGAGGAGATCCTGGATCTGGCCGCTCCCCTGTTAAACGAACCGAGAGAAGCGCTTGATATTAAGGATCGCCACGTCTTTTCGAAAGAGAAACCCGATGTATCAATGCAGCTGGGCCGGGTTTTGAGGGCTGCTCACTTTAAAACCGGCGGCACCCAGATTGTAACCGCCCATTTTTACGATCCGCCCACGCAGATGCTTGACAGGGAAATGAAAGGCAATTTTTCTGCCGCTTATACTTATGGAGTGCACGGAGCGGAGGTGGAGGTTGAAAGAGATACCGGCCAGGTGAATGTTTTAAAATATGTCATTGCCATGGATGTAGGCAAAGCGATCAACCCGATGCTGCTTGAGGGACAGCTCGAAGGCGGTGTGGCGATGGGTCTTGGCTACAGCCTGATGGAGGAGATGCATCTCGACAGGGGTAAGGTATTAAACCCCAACTTTCTTGACTATAAAATACTGACTTTCCCGGATATGCCGGAAGTTGATTCCATAATTATCGAAACCGATGATCAGGCCGGTCCGTTTGGAGCAAAAGGAATAGGTGAACCGCCGCTGGTGGGAACTGCTCCCGCCATCGCCAATGCTATCTATGATGCCACGGGAATACGCATACGCAGCCTTCCGATCACCATGGAGAAAATTTTAGCGGCGGAAGATGAATAAGAAGATAGGGGATGATGAGTATGGGTCTTTGGCTTAGTGAAGAGCAGCTTCAATACAAAGATGAAGTATGCAAAACGGTTGAGGAAAAGGTGGGACCCAGGGCTGCTGCAGTCGATACAGAGGGTAAATTCCCCTGGGACATAAAGGATGCTTTTTCTGAATTCGGGCTTTTCAGGCTGGTGGTCCAGCCTGAATTTGGAGGCAAAGACGGACTTTTATCAACACTCTGTGTGGCCATTGAAGAAGTGGCCAGGGTTTGCGGTGCATCATCGATGATCCTGGGGAACCAGTCTCTCGGAGCAAGCCCCATCGTCCTCTGGGGCAACGAAGCGCAACAGGAAAAATACCTCCGGGAGGTTGCCTCCGGTGAGTGCCTGGCTTCATTTGCCCTCACTGAAGCTGACGCCGGTTCGGATGTCGCTGCCGTTAAGACCAGGGCTGTTCCCGACGGGGACAGTTATATTATCAATGGCAGTAAAATATTTATTACCCACGGTGATATTGCCGACGTACTTGTAGTCTTTGCCAAGGTAAACGTAGAGGGAAAGGACAAGATGACCGCTTTCCTGGTCGATAAGGGCACCCCCGGGTTGTCCACGGGAAAACTGGAAAAGAAAATGGGCTTAAAAGGATCTACCACGGCGGAATTGATCCTTGACCAGGTCAGGGTCCCTGCAGAGAATATTGTCGGCAAGATAGGAGACGGTTTCCGGATCGCTCTCGATTGCCTCGATAAAGGCAGAATCATGGTTGGTTCAATGGCAACCGGACTGGCCCAGGGTGCCTTGGATGTGGCGCTGGAATATGTCGGCAGCGGTATTTATAATGGCAAACCGCTGGCCAGAAGCCAGGCGGTGCAGTTTGCCCTGGCCGATATGGAGACTGTAATCCAGGCAGCGCGCTGCCTGACTCACGCTGCGGCTTACAAATATGACCGGAAGGAAGAAGGTTATATTAAATTTTCGGCTATGAGCAAGCTTTATGCTACCGACATGGTTATGGACGTGGCCTCCAAGGCGGTTGATCTTTTGGGCGATTACGGTTATTCCAGGGAATATCCGGTTGAAAGAATGATGCGTGATGCCAAGATCTTTGCAATTTTTGAGGGCACTAATCAGATCCAGAGACTGGTTATCGCCAGGGAACTTTTGGGCAAGTAAGTAAAAAAGTGAACTAAAAAAAGGAGGGATTGTTGTGGAATCGGTTATTTACCCAAATTATGTTAACCCGCTGTTAAACAAGCCTGACCGGCCCCTGCCTGAAGAAATCGCAGTTATTGGCGCCGGCACCATTGGCCCCGATATCGGATATTTTTTTAAGAGCTCTTTACCGGGAACCCGGCTTGTGCTTGTCGACATAGCGGAAGAACAGCTGGAAAAAGCCGAGAAAGTAATCCATGGGTATATTAAAAAGGCGATCGACAAGAAAAAAATGAAACCGGAGCAGGCCGAGGTTGTGGGGTCTAACATCGTCTACACTACTGATTATGCTGATATAAAAAACGCTGACCTGGTGATCGAAGCTGCGACTGAAAACCTGGCCATCAAGCAAAAGATCGTTGCTCAGATCGAGGCGCAGGTCAGGGACGATACGATCATTACGTCGAATACAAGTTCAATTCCAGCCGAGCGAATTTTTTCCGAAGCACGTCTACCGGCCAGGACCTCGATTACGCACTTTTTTGCACCGGCCTGGCGAAACCCGGCTGTGGAGGTAATTACCTGGCAGAAATCGGATCGTTCGGTTGTTGACTACCTGACCTGGATGTTCTGCGCAACCGGAAAAGTGCCGATTGTAACCCTGGACAAGATCTGTTTTGTCCTGGACCGCATTTTTGACAACTGGTGCAACGATGCCGCCCTGCTGCTTGACGAAGCTACGGCTCCCCAGATTGACAAGGTGGCCCAGGAATTTGTCTTTGCCGGCCCGTTCTTTGTTCTGAACCTGGCCAGGGGCAACCCAATTATCGTGGAAACTAACACATTACAAATGGAAGAAGGCGAGCACTACCGCCCGGCTAATATTTTGAGGTCAGTGGAAGACTGGGTTACTCTTAAACCGGGCCAAAAATTGGAAATAGATCCGGAAACTGCCGAAATGGTCCGCAACCGGCTTTTAGGAGTGCTTTTTTCACAATCTTTCGATATAATCAACCGTGGCATCGGAACGCTTGCCGATCTGAACCTCGGCTGCCAGATTGCCCTTGGTTTTCGTAAAGGGCCCTTCGATATTATCAGGGACCTGGGAGAAAGTAAAACACAAAGCGTTATTTCCGGATTCCAGGATGACCGCCCCGGCATGCCAGGCATGGAGAACAGCTACGACAGTTACCAGGATTTCAAAAGAAATATCCTCGTCGATGATATAGACGGTGTCAAGATCATTACGATCAGGCGGCCGCAGGTAATGAATGCCTTAAGTGACGAGGTTAACATGGAGATCCTGGAGGTCATGAAAGAGTACGAGGCAGATCCGGAGGTAAAGGGCTTTGTGATTACCGGATACGGCAACCGCGCTTTCTGTGCCGGCGCCGATATCGGTAAATTTCCACAGATGTTAGGAGATGCCGGGGCTTCGGTTCAATACAGCAGGGATTGCTCTTTGCTATTGCGTTACCTGGATCAGTGTGATAAACCGGTAGTAGCCGCTATTAACGGACTGGCCCTGGGAGGCGGTTTCGAGCTGGCGCTGCGCTGCCACAAGCTTGTTGCTTCCGATCAGGCCTGGTTCCAATTCCCCGAGGTAACCCTGGGGATAGTACCGGGAATAGGCGGACTGGTAGTTCCATACCGCAGGTGGCCGGAAGGTTCGGCGAAGTTTCATGATATGATTCGCCAGGCGGACAGGATGACGGCAAAGGAAGCTGCAGACCTGGGCATCATTTCAGGCCTGGCCGGTGATTACCTGGAGCTGATCCAGATGGCTGTTAACGAAGTAAAAGCATTGGCGGGCAAACCGCTGCCGCGCATTCCCGATGAGCCCGTTGAGATTGCTGAACTGAAGCCGCTGGAAGCTCCCGCAGCAGGAAGACTTCCCTTAAGCAGGGAGGTAGTCGGGATAATCGCGGACGCTATACAAGATGCGGCGGCCAAATCATCTTTTGAAGAAGCGCTTGAAGTTGGTTACCAGGCGTTCGGAAAGGTTGCCTGTACGGAGGGAGCCAAAGAGGGGATCTCTGCCTTTATGGAAAAAAGAACTCCTGAATATAAGAAGTAATAACAGCAGTTGAATCGGACCAGTAAACTGAATAAAAACAGGAAGGAAGTGAATGTTGGTTTATTAGTTTAATTACCGATTTGGAAATGTGTTTAATTAAGCCAAACCATTAAATAGGAGGAGGAACTGGATGCTGCCAGGAGAGAAGAAGTATCCCCATATTTTCAGCCCTTTGAAAATCGGAAAGGTTGAGGTTAAAAACAGGATCAAGTATGCATCTACGGAAACCAATTTTAATTCCAATGACGGTTTTGTTTCCGATAAGGAAGTTGCCTACATGGAGGCCCAGGCCAAGGGAGGCGCAGGTATAGTTACTACCCAGGGCGCCTATACAGACCCCAAGGGTGAAGGCCAGGGTTATGTTGGCATGATGGGCATCTGGGATGACAAGTATATCCCGGGCCTAAAAAGAATAGCCGATGTAATCAAGAAAAACGGTTCTGTTTCAATGCTGCAGTTAATGCATTGCGGCCGGGTCGGTGGCATTGAACTCGACTATTCCGTCGGTCCGTCAGATGTCCCCCAGAAGCTGCCCATATTCCGCCCCCCCGTGGAAATGAGCAAGGATAAGGTCAAGCTGACCATTCAGGAGCATATCGACGGGGCCAGGAGAGCTGTGGAGGCCGGCTATGAAATGATCGAGATCTCCGGTATCGTCGGCTATCTCGTTTCCAACTTCGTATCTTCGTATACCAATAAACGGACTGACGAATACGGTGGTGATATTAAAGGCCGCTGCCGCTTTATGGTTGAGATCGTAGAGGGTATCCGCAAGGAAATCGGTCCTGATATAGCGCTCGGCATCAGGCTCTGCGGAGATGAACTGCTGCATGACCGCGGTGGTAATACAACCGAAGAAAGCCTTGAAAGCATCAAGATGGCCGAGGCCGCCGGCTGCGATTATATCAGTGTAACCGCCGGTTGGCAGGAATCGGCCGAATCCGTTATCTCGCGTGATATACCGATGGGGAACTGGCTCTATATTGCCGAAAGAGTTAAAAACAATGTCAAAATTCCCGTTACCATGGCCTACCGTCTCTTCCTGCCGGAATATCCCGAGAAGGCGATTGCCGAAGGGAAGCTGGACATGTGGGAGATGTGCCGCCCCATGATCGCCGATCCCTTTCTGCCGAACAAGATCGCCGAAGATCGCCAGAAAGATATCATTCCCTGCATGGCCTGCAACATCTGCCTGGCCAGGCTTTTCCGCGATGTGCCGCTTACCTGCATGGTCCGTCCCACACTCGGTCATGAGAGAGAAGATGAATATGGCTACTACGGCTTCGAAAAGGTTAAGGAGCCGAAGAAGGTCCAGGTTATTGGTGCCGGTGTTGCCGGCATGCAGGCTGCCATTGTGGCTGCCCAGAAAGGCCACGATGTTACCATTCGTGAAAAAACCGACCAGGTTGGCGGTCAGATGCGTATAGCTGCAAATGGACCGTATGGAGACAATGAATTTATGCGGCTGGTTAATTATCTCAAGACACAGTGTGATAAGGAAGGAGTTAAGTTTAGCTTCAATGACGAAGTTAAGCCTTCCGATTTCGACAAGGAAGCCCCTGGTGCGGTGGTGCTTGCTACAGGAGCATCCTGCATCAAACCTGAGATCCCGGGTGTGGAGAAAATTGTCGACGGCCATGACGTGATGGACGGCAAAGTCAAAGTTGGTAAGCGGGTCGTCATTCTCGGCGACGGTGGTGTGGCCCTTTCAATTGCCCAGTTTTTGCTTGCGGAGGGTGACCATGAGATCACCGTTGTCGGCAAGGCCAAGAAATTTGGCACCGATATCAACCCTTCCTATGTATGGAGAGTAAGAAAGAAGCTCAAGGAGGGCAACGTTCAGGAACTAAAGTTGTCCACCCCTCTCAAGGTTACGGATGAAGGTGTTGTGGCCAAGACTCCCGAGGGTGAAACCACCGTTCCGGCAGATACCGTGATTACAGCAATGCTTCAATCCAACCGCGAACTGATCGATACGCTGGAGAAAAAAGGCCTGGAGTATTATATAGCCGGCGATACCTATGCACCACGCCGCGGCAGCCATGCTGTCAATGAAGGCTACCGCATGGGTATGAGAATATAAAGAGATTAAAATATAATTGAGAAGGAGTGTTAATAGAGATGGATTTACCACTCGAAAAGAGATTTAAAATGATGTCACAGATTTTAAGGGCGACGCACTTTGAGTGGCGCCGCGCAGCCCTGGCTTTTTGTCCCGATGCCGATCCCAAGGAACTGGTTATGAAGTTCTGGGAAGAAGTAGGTCATGATACCGCAGAGGGTTACTTAAGGCAGATAGACCCTGAGAAGCCTTTGCCCGTGCAGATGGCTGAAAACACCGTTTTCAGCAGTCTCTGCATGGGAGAGGATGCAGTGGTTGTAGATGGCAAGGATGAAAAAGAATCCTTTGTCCGCCACGATGCTTGTCCCTGGTACGACTGGCACAAAAGGCTGGGGCTTGAGGAAGAAGATCAGGCCGGCTGCGACCACTGGTTCAGGACATTTACCGCCGATGTCAACGAGAAACTTAATACCGATATCAAGTGGGAGACTCAAAAATGTCTTGCAGCCGGAGATAACCAGTGCCTGAGGCGTTTCTGGGTAGATTGATATTTAATACCGAATAGATATATTCACGGTACTAGAGCTTTACTGTTGTAGTAATTCAGGCAGAGAAAAGGAGGCTTATTTTATGATCAATCCCGAAACTAACATGATTCCGGAAATAGACCGGGATAAATGTAACGGGTGCAAGATATGCGTAAAGGCTTGTCCTGGAAAATGCATTTTCTTAGATAGTGAAGATATAGCGTATATCGAGGCGGATTACTGTGAGAACTGCGGCATTTGCGCCTACGAAAATCCGCATCTGTGCCCCGAGGAAGCGATTAAGCTTCCCTGGGATAAATGGCAGAGAAATTTACAATAGTAATAGTAAACAAGGAACATAATAATCAGCCCCTGGATTTTCCAGGGGCTGATCTTTCTTTAAGCCATAAAGAACGGGCCATTGCTTCAATTCTCAAAACCCGGGTAATATTTTACCTTTTAAAGATTTGTCGGGTTTTCTGCAAGGATTAGCCCTGCTTTTCCCGGCCGGGAAATGTCTCGGGCATAAACAGGACCAGGCAGAAAGCCAGGGCGATACTGCCAAGGTAGAGGATAAAAATCGAGCGGTAGGCCGTAAGAGCATTTCCGTTAATTATAAAATAGTCGAGAATATAGCCTGTTACTCCCTGGTAAACGCCGACTCCGAGGAGCATAAACGTATTGACCGCGCCGATTGCCATGCCGGCTTTTGCAACGGGAAACAGTTCTTTAACACAGGAAAAGTTGATCAGGAAAACGATACTGAAGATGCCAATGGAAAAATATAGTAGTGAGGTTAAAATAGGTCCGGGGTAAACAGAAAGAGTCACCATGATGGTCCATGATACCAGCATTCCAAGGGTGCCAATGAACAGAACCGGCCGGCGAGCCCGGAAGTAACGGTCTGATAATAATCCCCAAAAAATGCCTCCGAAGAGCACCCCCAGGGAAGTAAAGAGAAGGTGGCTTCCGGCAATTTCCCTGCTGATTTCGTAGGTGTCCTGCAAATATACAGCACCCCAAAGCCCCTGAAAACTGAATTGAACGCCGTATACCAGAAATGCCCACAATGCAAAACGCCAAAAAGTACGGTGCCGCCAAAAAGGAGTGTAGCCCTCTAAAACCCTGTCTTTATTATTACCGACGTCAATTGTTGCAGTATTCCGGCTCGGGGAAGGGCGCGCACCCATCAGAGACCAGGCGAGGATCACGAGCACGAATAGAGCTGCTGCTGCCAGGGTAAATGGTAACCGCCATCCGGCTCTTTCTACCAGTAAAGCAAGCGGAAGAGTGGCTATAAGCAGCCCGATGCTTCCGACCGTAGAAACGATAGTGGTCCGGGTAGCAAACTCCTCGGGTTTGTAGGCCAGGGAAAGATATTTTAGGGCCGGGACCCATATTCCTGCCGTGCCGACCCCGGTCAATATCCGTGCCCAGGTGGCCATCTGGATTCCCGGAGATAGGGCAAACAATAAGGATCCTGCGGCCCCAAGCAGGCCGAAAACGATAACTGTAGTGCGAACACCAATATGATCGGAAAGCATGCCTACCGGAAGCTGAGATGCGCTGTAAGCGTAAAAGATAGCTGATGCCATCAATCCCAGGGCAGCGGCGGGAATAGCAAAGTCAGCCATCAGGTCTTCCACAATTACTGCCGTACTCGTACGCAGGAAAAGGGCAAGAATAAAAAGCAGGCAGAAAACAACGAAAACCAACTCACGCTTTATAGTGCTCTTCATTAAATCTTTTATCCCCCGTAAAATATTTCTATGATCCGGTTTAGCAAGCTTATCTATTGGGCAGAATATCCCGGTTGCAATAAAGCGATTATTAGTGATATGCCCCCGGAGTAAACCCAGGGGCTTTTTGGATTTATATTAAGCCGATCTGAAAGGCCGGGCTTTTGCCAGTAAACAGCTAATTAAAAACAGGCCTCCCGGCCCAGCTCAAAAGCTTTGCGGTTTACATCGGTCAATTTTTTTGGGATCAGGTCCAGCATTACCCGTTCCAGTAATTCCGGCTCCAGTGGCGATCTTCCTTTAACTGAAAAAGCGCCAAGCAGAACAGCATTGGTAGCGCGAAAGCTCCCCGCTTCAATAGCCAGGCCAGTCATATCAAATAAAATGGTTTCCGCCGTCAATGATGTCATATACTGTTTTGCCTCCGCCTCGTCAAAGTTTGATTCGCCAATCAAGACATCATAGGGCGGAACAAAATCGGCATTGACAATAGCCACACCACCCATTTTCAATAATGAAACCCAGCGAACCGCCTCGACAAGATCAAAGCCAAGCAGCGCGTCCGCCTGCCCTGCAGGGATCAGCGGGCTGTACAGATTATCTCCAAAACGAATATGACTGATCACAGAGCCTCCCCTCTGGGCCATGCCGAGAGTCTCCGTGCTTCTGAAGGAATATCCTTTTTCCATCGCGGCCAGAGAGATGGCCCTCGATGCCAGGATTGTCCCCTGTCCTCCGACACCGGTTAAAACCAGGCTGTATTTCATGGAGTAACCTCCTTTATGGCTTCAGTTGGGCAGATCGGGACGCAGATACCGCAGCCTGCGCAGGTGTCGGCAATAATGACCCCGTCATCACCGATAATAATAGAGGGACAGCCTAAATCTTCAATGCATATTCTACAGTCGCTGCACTCATCCTTATCGATATAAAAAGATTTCTCAGATTTTACCCTGTTCACACAGGGCGCCCTGGCGATTACGACAGAAGTGCCGTTGAATTCCAGCGCTCTTTGAGCCGCTTCGATTGTGGCCTGCAGGTCATTTGGATTGACGGTTTCTAAGTGCTCTACTCCAAGGCCTCTGACAATCTTTTCATAATCGGCCCTTGGAGCGGGTTCTCCGGTCGCTGATAAACCCATACCCGGATGTGGCTGGAAGCCGGTCATGGCCGTTGTTTCGTTATCAAGGATAACGACTGTAACATTGGCCTTGTTGTAAACGAGGTTAAGAAGGCCGGTCATTCCGGAGTGCAGGAAGGTGCTGTCGCCGATATAGGCGATTTGAGGGCGATCTTTTTCAATGAGGGAAAGGCCATAAGCGATGGTAATACCGGCTCCCATACAGAGACAGGTGTCCTGTGTTTCCAGGGGAGGTGCGTAGCCGAGGGTGTAACAGCCAATATCACCGCAATGGACGGCATCTTTTTTCTTTCCGGCTTCTTTGAAAGCGTAGAAGGCTGCGCGGTGAGAGCACCCGGCACAGAGAATCGGGGGCCTGCCGGGAAGGTCCGGGGGCTGCTTTTCACTGATCGGCTCGAGCTGGTCCGGGGGAATCTCCAGGATCGTTTCGAAAAAGGATTTAACCCGGTCGATGTTAAATTCACCGAGCCTGGAAACCTGGCCGCTCCTTTTACCGAGTATTTCTATGTCCACTTTATTTTTCCAGGCCAGCCTGATAACCTGGTCTTCAATAACCGGTTCCTGTTCTTCAATCACAATTACCCGCTTTAACCCACCGATGAAATTGCTGACAAGCTCATCAGGAAGAGGATAAGGTGTCCCGATCTTCAGGATTCGGGGTGACAGGCACAGTAGCTCCAGGGCTTCCTTGACGTAATTGTAAGAAACCCCGGATGTAATTACCCCGAAATCTGCATCACCTTCATCAACCCAGTTAAACTGGCACTTGGAGAATAGTTTTTTAGCTTCTTCCTGGCTGTTTACCAGGGAAACATGTTTTCTGGCCGAAAGGCTGGGCAAAATACACCACCGGGGGTCTTTTTTAAAAGCGAAGTCTTTTTTTGGCGGGGTAATCTCACCAAGCGTTACATCACCATGGGCGTGAGAGGAGCGGGTAGTGGGGCGCACAATAACCGGCAACTTCAAAGCTTCCGAAAGCTCAAAAGCCCACCGGGTCATATCTTTGGCTTCCTGGGCCGAGGAAGGTTCCATAACCGGCAGCATGGCAAATGAGGCGAAGTATCTTGTATCCTGCTCTGTTTGAGATGAATGTGGACCCGGATCATCGGCAACGACGAGAACGAGGCCTCCCTCGATCCCGATGTAGGCGAGGCTCATCACGGCATCCGAGGCAACGTTCAAACCCATCTGCTTAAGTGAAGCGATCGCTCTTGCTCCTGCATAGGATGCTCCTGCCGCTGTTTCTACGGCAACTTTTTCATTTACGCTCCACTCTGCATGGTATCCGTACTGCTTGGCCCATCCAGCCAGGGTTCCCATGATTTCCGAGGAAGGAGTCCCCGGGTATGAAGCCGCTACAGATATTCCGGCCTCTACAGCACCCCTGGCGATGGCTTCGTTTCCCATCATCAGCATTCTTGTGCCAGCATTATTTCCCATAATTAACTATCAACCTCCCTGCGTGTATGATTATTCAGGCTTAATTAAGGTGTGACAACAGATAAGAACATTGTTTATGCTGAAGGAGTTCGTTTAACTGGATTATCACCACCTGCAGGGGTGTTTTTATAAATTTTTCCGGCAAAATAATTTCTGGGGAAGGCTTAACTGAAGTTTCGGAACAGTTGGATTTTATCGCATACATCCCAATTTGTCAAGGCATCGAATTGTGTCAGTGTGGTTGTTTTGTGTGCGACTACCATGGCTTTTCGCATTGCAAAACCGGCGTGGTTTTTCCCTTTTTATTGTTTATTTAAAAAGAAAAATTTTATAGATATCATAATTACATTAACAAAATAATTTACATTAATTAAAATTGGGAAAAGGTTGCAAATAAATTGACAATAGGTTGTACGCGTGATAGCATAATGGCATGTTAGGCTCGCTTTCAGGCGGGGAAATATTATACTATTTACTCCAAAGGAGGACACAGTAAGGATGAAGCAGAAAATTGCGTTTCTGAAGCAAGAAGAAATGCCGAAGCAGTGGTACAATATCCGGGCCGATATGCCCACACCAGTGCAGCCTTGCCTGCATCCGGGAACCGGGAAGCCGACAGTTCCCGATGATTGGGTTCCTTTATTTCCGATGAACCTGATTGAACAGGAATTTAGCACCGAGCGCTGGATTGATATCCCGGATGAGGTTATGGAGAAGCTCCTTCTCTGGAGAGCGACTCCCCTGGTCAGAGCTTACGGCCTTGAAGCGCACCTGAAGACCCCCGCTAAAATTTACTACAAAAACGAATCTGTCAGCCCTGCCGGGAGCCACAAGCCCAATACCGCTATTGCCCAGGTCTATTACAACAAAATTTCCGGCATCGAGAGGATGACTACGGAAACGGGCGCCGGGCAGTGGGGCAGCGCGCTCAGTTTTGCCTGCGCTCTCTTTGGAATGCCATTGAAGGTTTACATGGTCAGGATCAGCTTTGACCAGAAACCTTATCGAAAATTGTTGATGAACTCCTGGGGGGCGGAATGCGTGGCCAGTCCCAGCCCGGATACCAATTATGGGCGCAAGCTGCTGGAAGAAATACCAGATACTTCGGGAAGCCTCGGTATAGCAATCAGTGAAGCAATTGAGGATGCTGTTACCTCCAAAGTTAAAACCAAGTACTCCCTGGGCAGTGTTTTAAACATGGTCATGCTGCACCAGACCGTCATCGGCCTGGAAGCCCAGAAGCAGATGAAAATGTTCGGCGATGAACCGGACATAGTGATCGGCTGTGTCGGAGGCGGCAGCAACTTTGCCGGTTTGGCTTTCCCCTATGTCAGAGATAAGATCGCCGGCAAAGAGGTAACCGTTCTAGGCATTGAGCCGACCGCCTGCCCGACCATGACCAGGGCGCCGTTCCTTTACGATTTTGGTGATGGTGCCGCAACATCGCCGCTTCTTCCTATGCACACCCTCGGCCACACCTTTATCCCCGCGCCGCTGCATGCCGGTGGGTTGAGGTACCATGGCCTGGCCCCGCTGGTCAGTCAGCTGATTGTGGATAATCTTATCGAACCGAGATCTTACAACCAGCTCGAGACCTACGAGGCCGGTATAACCTTTGCCCGCACCGAGGGCATTGTCTGTGCCCCTGAAACCAACCATGCTATCGCTGCTGTAATTGACGAGGCTAACAAAGCAAAGGAAGAAGGGCGCGAAAAGACCATTCTCTTCAACCTGAGCGGTCACGGCCTGATGGATCTCAGCGGTTACGATGCCTACATGAGCGGCAAGCTCACCGATTACAGCCTGCCGCAGGAAGATATTGACAAGAACCTGGAAGCCCTGGCAGCGTATCCCAAACCGAAGTAAAGGGAACATGATATTTACTTTAATCGTGAATTGAATATTTTAAACTGACCCGGCATAGCCGTATTGAGAGCCAAGCCGGGTCAGTTATTTCCGCTGTCTGTGATCATAAAGCCAAGCCGGCAGATGCCGCCTTTTTCTATTGAAGATTATATGCCGACTTGCTATAGTTAATATGCCTGATTACTCACTTTGTCGAACTGGAGGTGTATTATTTGAAAATATTAGTCAGTGACGCCCTTTCAAAGGAAGGACTTGAATTACTGCGGGAGCATGCCGAAGTTGATTACAAGCCGGAAATCAAACCGGATGAACTTGTAGCGGAAATCGACGCTTACGATGCCCTGGTGGTGCGCAGCCGGTCGAAGGTAACCGCTGAAGTGATCGAAGCCGGAAAAAATTTAAAAATAATCGGGCGGGCCGGCGTCGGAGTGGACAACATTGATCTCGATAAGGCCACGGAAAAAGGAGTGATCGTGGTTAACGCTCCCCACGGCAATACAATATCAGCAGCGGAACTTACGATAGCCCTGATGACCTCGCTGGCCCGGAATATACCGGCAGCAAATTATTCGATCAAACGTGGTGAATGGAAAAGATCTGAGTATACCGGGGTCGAGCTTAACACTAAAGTACTTGGTGTACTCGGTGTCGGGCGGATTGGCAGTGAAGTGGCCCGCCGGGCCAGGGCCATGGGCATGGAAACAATCGGTTATGATCCCTATATATCGGCCGAAAAGGCGGAAAAAGTCGGCATCAAAATGGTCGCTTTTGAAGATCTGCTAAAACAGTCTGATTTTATCACTTTGCACCTGCCCCTTAACCCTCAAACCCACTACCTGATTGGTGAAAAAGAGCTGGCCATGCTAAAACCCGATGTGCGGATAGTGAACTGTGCCCGGGGAGGCCTGATCGATGAAGACGCCCTCTGCGCCGCCCTGCAGGAAGGCCGGGTTGCCGGTGCCGCTCTTGATGTTTTTGAGCAGGAACCGCCAAGCAGCTGCAGACTCCTGGAGCATGATAAATTTATAGCTACCCCTCACCTGGGAGCCTCTACCCGTGAAGCCCAGACCAATGTTGCCCTGCAGGTTGCCGAGCAGGTCATCAAGGCATTGAAGGGGGAACCGATTGTTTCAGCAGTTAATATGCCGTCATTATTACCGGAGACGAGGGCCGCGCTGGAGCCTTATTTTCCGCTGACGCAGGTGCTCGGCAGTTTTTACCTGCAGGTTTTTGGCGGCTCGGTCGATGAAATCGAGCTTACTTACTTCGGGAATATCACTTCCCAGCCGCTTGAGCTTTTGACCACTTCCTGCCTGATTGGATTTCTGCGTCACATTATCGGGGATGGAGTTAACTGGGTCAATGCCCCCTATATTGCCAAAGGCAGGGGAATTGCTATTCGGGAGACATCGACCACTGAAATTAAACACTATAACAATATGATCAGGATGACGGGGAGATCGGGAAAAGAAGAGCACCATATTTCCGGAACCATGCGCAGCAATGGGATGCGAATTGTTCGGGTCGACGATTACCTGATTGAAATTATCCCGTCCAGATATATGCTGGTTACGACCCATCAGGATCGCCCCGGGGTTGTTGGAAAAATCGGGACTTTACTGAGCGATGAAAATATTAATATCGCTTCCATGCAGCTGGGCCGAAACAAGGCCGACCAGAAAGCGATGATGTTTATCCAGGTTGATGAGGAGATAAGCAAGGAAATCCTCAATAAAGTTCAAGAACTCGATTTTATCATCAAGGCCAGTTTTGTGACCCTGCCGAATGTACCTCTTAACGGATAAAGATAAGACGCACATGAAATCCGGGCCTTGCCATCCGGCAAATGAAAATGCCAATGAACTGTTTATAGCGTAAAGGAGTCACAAAGGCGTCATGGAAAAAGAAAAAAACCTGTATGACTATTTTGAGAAAGATCGTTTTGCAAAACATACCGGCATCGAAATGCTCGAAATCACCGATAAAAGTGCCAGAGCGAAACTGACCATAAGGGAGTACCATTTAAACGGGGTAAGCATAGTTCATGGGGGAGCGCTGTTCACTTTGGCCGATCTGGTCTTCGGAGCTCTCGGCTATGTCCATGATCAGAATGCTGTTTCCATCAATGCCAGTATTTCCTACTTTAAAGCGGTCCGCGGAGGGACGCTGATAGCCGATGGTAAACTGGTTACACTAACCCCAAAGTTTGGATCATATACAGTGCAGATTAAAGATGAAAAAGGCAATCTGATCGCTGTTTTTCAGGGTCTTGGCTACAGGAGGCAGAAAGATGGCAATTGACCTGGACAAAAAAATTATTGAAGAGAGCCTGCAGGGAAATGCTTATTCTTTGGGCAGGCTGATTACTTTCCTCGAGGATCGGGTAAAAAGGGCGCAGATTGTCAAAGAGATCGAACCACATACCGGCAATGCTTTTGTTATTGGCATTACCGGACCTCCGGGAGTAGGGAAGAGCACCCTGATTAACTGCCTGGTCACCCATTTCAGGAGCCAGGGTTTTTCGCTCGGCCTGCTTTGCATAGATCCGACCAGTCCTATTTCCGGAGGATCGCTCCTCGGGGATCGCCTTCGGCTGGAGGAGCACAGCCTTGACCCCGATGTCTTTATCCGCAGCCTACCGGCAAGAGACCACCTGGGTGGAATTTCACCAACATCAAGGGAAGTGATCAAAGTGTTAGATGCTTCCGGCAAAGATATTATTATTGTCGAAAGCGTCGGGGCAGGCCAGACCCAGTTTGAGATCAAAAAAATTGTTGATACGGTTGTGGTAGTTACAGTGCCGGGGCTGGGTGACAGCATCCAAATGTTAAAAGCGGGTCTGACGGAGATAGCCGACATTTTTGTTCTTAACAAGGCTGATCGTGAAGGCGCCGATCAGGCTAAAAGAGAACTGGAAGATGCAGCATTCAGATATACAGGCGCGTGGAAGCCCCCGGTTGTTCCTACTGTTGCAACCAGGAACGAAGGGGTTGCCGAACTTTGTGATGCGGTGGCCGGTCACCGGAAGTTCCTGCAGGAAAGCGGGCTCATGGAAGAGATGCGCAGGCAAAGAAATTTAGACTATACCATGGAATTGGTATTGGATTTGATCAAAAATGAAGTTGAAAGGCGTCTTGAGGAAAACAGCAAGCTAAAGGAACTTATGGATAAGGCAAACAGAGGAACTCTTGATCCCTGGTCCGCAGCCGGCCAGATCTTTGAGCGTATTTTGGATCCGCGGCCGGGTGATTGAAAGCTTTTTCCGGGTTCTTCAAAGCGGAATATTGCCGTGTTTCCGGCGGGGTTTTTCCTCAAACTTGGTCTTCATCATCTGAAGGGCTGAAATTAACCGGGCCCTGGTTTCCTGCGGTTCGATCACATCATCAAGCAGCATTTTACCGGCAGGGTTAAAGGGGTTTGAGTAATAATAGTCATAGTCCCTGATCCTTTTTTCCCTCTCTGCGGACTGGTCTTCAGCTTCTGTCAGTTCCTTTTTAAAGATGATGTCTACGGCAGCCGCAGTATCGAGGACGACGGGTTTGGCGATGGGCCAGGCAAACATCTGGTCGACTTCTGTGCCTTTACAGCACATGGCCATGACGGCGCCGCCGTAATTCTTGCGCATATTCAGGGTAATCTTGGGAACGGTTGCTTCCGAATAGGCGTAAAGCATTTTAGCGCCGTGCCTGATTATTCCTCCATACTCCTGGTCTTTTCCGGGCATAAAACCGGGCACATCGACCAGGTTGATCAGGGGAATATTGAAGGCGTCACAGAACCTGATGAAGCGGGCGCCTTTATCGGAAGAATTGATATCCAGGCAGCCGGCCATAACCAGCGGCTGGTTGGCGACAACACCTACCGTGCTTCCATCAAGCCTGGCGAAACCGACTACCAGGGTTTGCCCGAACTTGGGAAGAATTTCCATGAAATCCCCCTTATCGAAGATTTGGTAAATGACTTTCTTTACATCGTAAGGAACACGAAAGTCATCGGGAACAATCTCCATCAGGTCTTCGGTGGACCTCCTGGGGTCATCGCCTGTATCAACTACCGGCGGATTTTCGATATTGTTAAGGGGAAGGAAGCCAAGCAGTCTTTTGATTCCCAGCAGGCACTCGCGGTCATTCGGATAAACGAAATGGGCGTTGCCGCTTATTTCGGAGTGTATTTTAGCTCCGCCGAGGCTTTCAATGTCCATTTGCTCTCCGGTAACGGCTTTGATCACACCGGGTCCGGTTATAAACATCTGGCTGGTATTTTCAACCATAAAAATAAAGTCGGTGATGGCCGGTGAATAGACGGCCACGCCGGCACAGGTGCCCATGATTGCCGAGATTTGCGGAATTACACCGGAAGCCTTTGTATTACGGTGAAACATGCCGGCAACATTACGGGAAGCGGTAAAACCTTCGTGGATCCTGCCTCCGCCGGATTCATAAAGCCCGACCAGAGGCGCGCCTACCATGATTGCCTTGTCGATCGTATAGCAGATCTTTGCGCCGTGGGTGGTGCCGACTGAACCACCCAAAACGGTGACATCTTCAGAAAAAATAAAAACCAGCCTGCCGTCAATGGTTCCGTATCCGGTAACCACTCCGTCACCCGGGAATTTTTTTTCCTGCATATTGAAATCGTAACACTGGTGTTCTGCAAGGGTATTAAATTCAATAAAACTGTCGGGATCCAGGAGGAACTCAATCCTTTCCCTGGCGGTTAGCTTGCCCCGGGTATGCTGCTTCTCAATGGCTTTTTCGCCTCCGCCAAGCCTTGCTTTTTCTTTCAGAGAGCGCAGCCTTTCGGTTTCGGTTTGATAAGTTCTTTCAGGCATTATTATTCACTCCATTTTTGTCAAATATAGTTAAGCCTGTCCGGGGTGGGGGGGCGAAGCAAGAGTGGCTTATAATCGGAATTAAGCTGAAAATATTATACCTTCAGGCCAAAACAAAGTCAATGGTTAGGGTTGACCGCTTTCGAACTCTTCAGTAAAATCCAAAGAAGCACAGTTTTATAAAAAATATACCAGCCATGATGAGGAGTGGACCGCTTGCAATACTTTCAGCTCAGTAAAGAGGATGGGATAACCGAAGTCCTGATTGACCGCTCTGCGCAGCGAAATGCCTTTAATGAAAAGATGTGGATGCAACTGGCCGAAATTATGGAATCTTGTTCTGCCGACACAGGCACAAAGGTTGTGATCATTACCGGAGCGGGAAACTCTTTTGCCTCCGGAGCCGACATTACTCAGCTTAAGGATTTAACCGACACAGATAAACGCCATAACTATCTGTGCTGTGTCGAAAGGGCAATCGAAAGTATCGTCCACTGCCCCCAGCCTGTTATCGCGATGATTAACGGTTGGGCCATCGGAGCGGGCTGTGAGCTGGCGATTGCCTGCGATATAAGAATTTGCGCAGAAGAAGCGAAATTCAGCGTTCCCGCGGCAAAACTTGGTATTGTTCTGCACCATAGTTTAATCCAGAGAATTGTAAACCTGGTGGGCATGGCGACAGCCAAAGAACTGCTGTTTGTCGGGGAACCGGTTTCTGCAGAGCGGGCATACGCGATCGGCCTTGTCAACAAGGTTACTCCCGCGTCGGAACTGAAAGCTGTCACCGCCGGGATGGCGCGAAAAATTGCCGACAATGCACCGCTGGCAGTAAGAGGCATGAAAGAGGCTCTGACCCGCCTGTCTGAACCCGATCAGCCGAAAGATCTGAGCGGCCTGGATCAGCTTGAAAAGGTTGCATTCGAAAGCGATGATTTCTTAGAAGGTGCCACTGCCTTTATGGAAAAGAGAAAACCGGTTTGGAAAGGGAAATAATAAATTGATGGGAAATGTACAGTTACAGTTAAGCTGACCGGAAAAGCTGTTTCTTTTATAAGCCGGGGAGTATAATAAGGGAGGATATGGACACAACAGTCAAGAAGTTTGGTTCAAGAGTTATCCTTAGCAGTGCAGTATGTTGCTCAGGCAGAAAGGGCGTTGGCCGTGGTCGAAACGAACAACAGCAGGGTTAAGGTAGCCGGCATTCCCAAGTGGCTGGTAGCTGTGGTTGACATAGCCCTGGTCAACCTGGGGCTCTATTTTGCCCTTGTTATTGTTACCGGCGAGTTGCAGGGCTTTCAGATTGAGCCACTGTTTTTTCTGCTGCCCGTTATTTCACTGATTACAATATTCCTTTTTAACAGCCTCGGTCTTTATTCACGTCAGCGTAACGGGTTTACGCCGATTGTGCGCTCACTGGTTACCGGTGTGATCGGGTTGACCTTTTTTTCGATTTTCTTTGTTTTCTGGACGAGGACATTTATCTTTCAGCGCAGCGTTTTCCTGGCGGCACCGATGCTCCAGCTCATATTGCTGCTTGGCTGGCGAATCCTTTACTGGCGCCTGGAGCTATGGGTGCACGGACAGAAGAAACTTTTGGTTATCGGCAGCCGCAATGATGCTGACCATGCCCTGGAGAAAATTATGTGCCTGCCGCAGGGTATTTTTGAAGTGACCAGGGTATTGGCGCCTGAGAAGATAGACGAACTGTCTCATTGGCTGGAAGAAACCGATGCGGTATTGATTACAGGTTCGCTCGATATGGAGCAGAAAAACAAGATCATCAGGGATAGTTTTGATTTGAACAGGGAAGTTTTCATTGTGCCCGACTTTTATGAGATTATTCTTACCAGGGCGTCGATGGCCCAGGTGCACGATACCCCGGTGATAGAATGTCAGGACATGCAGCTCACATTCGTGCAGCTTTTTGTAAAAAGGAGCTTTGATCTGGCTGTTGCCCTGATTTTTGTCCTGCCGGCCCTGCCTTTACTGTTTATTACCGGGCTGGCGGTACGTTTGTCATCCCCCGGACCGATAATCTTCACCCAGGAAAGAGTTGGTTTCAGGGGACGCCCCTTTATCCTATATAAGCTGCGGACAATGATCGTCGATGCCGAAGGTGAAAGCGGGCCGGTTTTTTCAACGGAAGAAGATGACCGGGTTACCCCGGTGGGCCGTTTTTTGCGGGCTACCAGGCTTGATGAACTGCCCCAGCTCTACAACGTGCTGCGCGGCGATCTTAGCATTGTCGGTCCGCGCCCCGAAAGGCCATATTTTGTTGAGAAATTTCAAAGCGAGATGCCTGAATATAAGCTGCGCCACCTGGTTAAACCGGGCATTACCGGTTTGGCTCAGGTCAACGGTTACTATGCTACCGACTCGCAGGACAAACTGCGCTACGACCTGTACTACCTGTCTGATTACTCATTACTGATGGATTTCAGGATCCTGCTGTTAACGATACCAACTCTCTTCAACCGGGAAGCGGCAAAAGGAGTCAGAAAAGAAGCTGTCGAAAGAGAATAGAAAACCAATCCGGAGGTATTTATGGCTGAGATCTTAATTTTAGGCGGTGGAGTTGCCGGAATATCGGCGGCCTGGCATGCCTCCAAAGCAGGGCGGGAAGCTGTAATTTTTGAGGCTAAAGAGCGTTGGGGCGGGCTGCTTGATTATTTTGATCTGGAAGGGTATCGCTTCGACAATGCCGTTCATTTTGCCTTTAGCAGTAATAAAGAATACCGCGCTGTGCTGGATATGACCGACTATATTACGCACCGGCCCGAACCGTATAACTATGAGCAGGGAAGATGGCTGAAACACCCGGTACAAAACAATCTTTATCCTCTTCCGGTGGAGGAGAAAGTTAAAGCAATTAAAAGTTTTATCGAGAGACCGGATCAAATTAAGAATTCTGACTACCGGCAGTGGCTGGAGGAACAGTTCGGAGAATATATCGCCGGCCGTTTTCCGGCCCGCTATACTGAGAAATACTGGACGGTACCTGCGGATAATTTGAGTACTGATTGGATAGGCAACCGCCTCTACCGCCCTACCCTTGAAGAGGTGCTTTTCGGGGCAATGACCGAGCGCACTCCTTCAACTTATTACCTGCCTGAAATGCTTTACCCGCTCGGGGGCGGTTACCGCACTTTTCTCGAACCGCTGGCCGGTGGTCTTGACCTGCGCACCGGCAAAGAAGCTGTTTACCTGGATCCTTCCAGGCGCCTGGTTGAGTTCAAAGACGGTTCGAGTGAGCATTACGACTACCTGGTAAGCAGTGTTCCTTTGCCCGAACTGATCGGTATGATTGACTCGGCGCCTTCGGCAGTCCGGGAAGCAGCCTCATCGCTCTGGGCTACTTCAGTGGCCCTGGTTTCACTCGGCTTTAATAAGCCCCGGGCGGGTGGCCATCTCTGGTTTTATATCTACGATCATGACATCAGGCCGTCGCGAGTCCACGCCCCTTACCGCAAATCACCGGCTAATGTACCCGAGGGCTGCAGTTCCCTGCAGTTTGAAACTTATTTTTCCCGGCATTGCCAGCTAAAATGCACGGGTGAAGAGCTTATTGAGCATGTCATAACATCTGTAGAGCAAATGCAGCTTGCCTCGCGAAGCGACATTGCCGTGGCCGATTACCGCACTTTACCTTACGGGAACGTGGTTTTCGATCATGGCATGGTTGCACGCCGTGACTTTGTTCTGGATTATATCGGAAAATGTGGAATCCTGCCGGTCGGACGTTTTGGGGAGTGGGATTATCTCTGGGCAGACCAGAGCTTTTTAAGCGGTAAAAAGGTAGAAACTTTGCCCTTCATGTTATAATTTAGACAGGTGGTTTTCAGCTCTAATTAGGGGGCATTGCAGATGGATAATGATCGGGGAAAAGATGTTTATCCGAACCAGCCTGATCAGAAACAGGGATCCCCGCAAAGTTCTGTCGGGCCGGCGGGAAGCAAAGCAGCTAACCCTGGAGAGAAGAAATCGAAATTTGAAGAGTTAAGCTGGACTGAAGCACAAAAAGGCGATTCAGCTGAGGGACCGAAGGTAAAAATGCCGCGCAGCAGGTTTAAAATTGCGCTGTTGATTATTGCCGGGGTGCTGGGCTTAATGCTTGCGGCTGCAGGTACCTACGTGATGGCTTTCTATGGTGAGGTTAAGGAAACACAGCGGGTGCTGCTTGATGATGCTGTTTTTGAGCAGGAATATGACGTAGGCGCTGCTTTTCCCGAACATATTGTTAATATCGGTATGCTGGGTTTTGATCGCGGTTGGAACCGTGAAGCTTACGGAGAATACATGTTCCGCCCGGATATGCTTGCCGTTTTTACAATTAACTTCGAGACAGACGAGATATCGGTGGTGCGTATTCCACGTGATTCTTACGTGCCTATCTACGGTATGGGCGGTTTCCACGATAAAATTAACCATTCTTACTATAACGGTTACCGGCGCGGGGGGGGAGAGGACAACCACGCCGACGGTACTCGTTATACCCTGCAGACTGTCAGTAACGTTTTGGGCGGCATCCCTATTCACTACTACATATCTGTCGATATGTATTCAGTTATCGAATTGGTCGACGCCATGGGCGGCATCTATTACGAAGTCGAAGAAGAAATTATCGACAAACACTGGATAATAGGCAGGGTTTTGGTGCCGGAAGGCCCGCAGTTAATGGACGGGAAAACCTTTTTGCGCTACCTGCAGTACCGCGACGATAAAACCAGTCAGGATTACGGACGCATCGATCGGCAGATGAATCTGCTGAAAGAGACTTTTTATTACCTGCGGGAAAAAGGACGTATAACTGATATCCCGGCTACTTACCGCATTTACAAGGATTATGTCGAGACCGACCTGTCTTACACCCAGATTGCCGCGCTGGCTTATTACGGGCGCGACATTGAAGTTACCGATGAAAACCTGCACTTTTATACTCTGCAGGGAAGCGGGCAGATGAAAGACGGTATCTGGTACCAGGTGCTGAATCAGAAAGAGCGGGTACAGGTAATTAAGGAGGTTTTCGGTATCAATGCAGAGCCCTGGCCGCCAATTGTGCTTAAAGACAGCCCTGAATACCTGGAAGAACAGGAAAGAAAACGCTTGGAAGAAGAGCGCGAACAAGGCCTGGGCCCGGGTATTTTTCGGAACGGACTTTTTGAAAGCGATGATAACGAGACAAACCTTATTGAGGTCCCCGATTTAAGGGGGATGACTATTTTCGAGGCCGGACTTGCTCTCAGAAAAATTGGCTTAGTGATTGGCAGGGCGGAAAGCCGTTATGATAGCTTCCTTGATAACGGACAGGTAATTCATTCTGAGCCGATAGCCGGTAGTTTAATTAAATACAACTCGGAAGTAAACCTGGTAGTTTCCAAGGGACGGGAACAAGGCAATTAGCTTTAG
>Ga0114946_10000047_pt1 | contig 55207 bp, 44 predicted proteins | sample WalLakDeSediment_FD_88676 | JGI IMG/M metagenome (GOLD analysis project Ga0114946, IMG submission 88676) | Lake sediment microbial communities from Walker lake, Nevada to study Microbial Dark Matter (Phase II) - Walker Lake 11/02/13 Deep Sediment | ecosystem: Environmental > Aquatic >... | reverse complement strand
CCGGCATTATGGTTGGGCTTGGCGAGACTGTTGAGGAAGTTAAAGCCGTGATGCGTGACCAACGTACATGGGGGGTTGATATCCTCACCGTTGGTCAGTATCTCCAACCTAGCAAGAAGCATCTTCCCATTGACCGTTATTACACCCCTGAGGAGTTCGCCGAGATCAAGAGGTATGGTCTAGAAATCGGCTTCCAATGGGTCGAAAGTGGTCCGCTGGTGCGTTCCTCTTACCGAGCTGCAAATCAGGTGCGTGCTCTCAGTGTGGTCCACCGCCAGCTTTACGGGAATAACAGCGGATCGATGATACCCAACACATAAATACCTGCCAGGCCTAACAACCCGGCTGCCTGTACATAGTAAACGGTCAGGATAATTGTCAAACGTAATAGCCAGACCTTCACGCCATGACCGGTTCTTTCCAAAAATACGGGGTAACATTGCTGCCATGAAAACTGGCATGAACGTGCCAATAACCCCGTGCAGCATTGCTGCCTGAGCAGCGATCAGTTGTCGGTATGTGGAAAAATCCAAACCAACTTCAGCCAGACGACGGTTGAATTCAGCAGTTTCTAACCCACCAGTCACCCCAACCAGCAAAGGTGTCCCTACTGCCCCAAATGTAACTGGTGTACTCTGGACCATTAAACCGATCATTACTGCTGCCATAGCCGGGAAGCCCAAGACCACCAATAAAGGTCCAACGATTGCCGCCGGAGTGCCAAAACCTGAGGCGCCTTCCCCCTTATCAGTTACCTGGTTGGGAAGCAGCTTCCCATTCTGCGTGCAGATTGATCTTTGAGAAATTGTTCATATTTAGACAACGATCTTCAGGTAGTCGATCAGGCTGTACCCACTACCCCAAGGATCACCTCGCTCAAAAATACCCAGACCAGCTTCGTCTGCAAGACGTAAAAAATCGTAGCTTGCATCTGGAAGGTCAAATTCTGCATCCAGAAAATCAAACATGACACAATCTGCAGCAACCGGATCGATAGCAAAGAATAAACTGTTGGGAACTTGATTACCAAATGTGGACCAGACTTGTGGTGATGTCCACTGGTATCTGGCAGCAAACAAACCGTCTCCTATGGTGAGAATCGTTTTACCACCAATATGAGTCGAGTTGTAGAGGTCCACAAATGGACTGTAATCTACCCGGAAACCACCACGGGTCAACCCAACAAATTCATGTAATTCAGAAGGAAGGTTAATCGACCCAAAATGGTTCTTAAAGGAAACCGTGGCCCCTGTAAGGCCATGCCCCTTCATAATGGGCATGTTAATCAGGTAACTGGCATTAACTAATACATCAGTGACCCGGATGGGAGCAATGTTGACTCCTGGAGGAGGATTGAATTTAACGAGAGTGTTGCTACTAAACCCAGCCATGTTTCGACAGCCGTTATCGAAATACCGAATATTTTGATACTGACAACCTAACACAAAGCGATTGGGAATTAAACGGATAGCATCGTAAACCCAAATGTCGCTCTCAATCACACCAATACTTTTCAACCCGCGAACAATTGAGTTTACTGGTTGGATCAGGGCATCAATTTGTTGATCTGTATCATTACAGGAGGTTGAGTTGTTAAAATTCGCTTTTATGGCAACAGCTTTGCCAACCTGATAATCAGGCAGAAGCACACGCCAGGCATCTTCAACTGAGGACTGACTGGTCAGGATCATTAATCCCTGGTCAACCATTTCATCAACAACCTTCTGGTCCACGTAATTCCAGAATTTGTGATTTGTACCATCCCAAGAAGTGGCTGCTGGACTATAAAGGTGTACTACCTTACCCGTAGGCGCTGGCATATAGGGGTGCTCCTTTTTGAGCAATGGCAGGAAAAGCGTATGGTTCATTTCCAAAGCCCTGCCAATTAAAATCTCCCTTCTTAAATGTCCCCCACTAACTACGCCAGCCCCCAAGACGGCAACCATTGCCTTTAATAATTCTCGCCTGGAGACTTTCTTTTTCACGGTTGCCTCCTATCTCACCAGTGGTTAGAGAATTCTTTCTCCAGAATACAATTCTCTAACAGTGATTCCAATATACTTACCTATGTCTTTGATTAACCGCTCCCCCGCAACAACGTCTTCACCTCGAAAAAACCCCATAAACCTGATCTGGCGCTAATATTTCTGGAAATTTGTTCCGTAGTTTCAACCGCGATTCGTAACACAAATGGCAAGCGTCCGCATAACTCTCCTGATGTGAAATCCCGTACTGGCGTACCAGCTCTGCTGGTCCACCCTGGATCAACGCGGAGCTGATGGGGTGTTTATCATCGTCATACTGGTTAAAAATTTCTAACAGATGGTTATTATTATAATTTCCTATGGATATTCCCTGGCATATCTGCACATTCCCGAAGGCATCCAGATGTACTCGTCCTGGTTCTCTCAAATCCTCGTGCGGACATTCGGTGAATTGATCCCAATGGTAACCGGCAGCCCCTGTAATCAGCTTCTCAACCGCTCTACCCCGGAACATTATCTCTGATTCTCCCACTGGCAGCTGCCTCATTGGCTCTGTGCTTCCCTTCTCTCCTGGTTGCGCTATGCTTATCACACCTACTGGTATTCCCAATTCGTCTGCCACCGCCACCGCCCACTGGCACTGCCGGCTGATTCTCTCGTCATAATGAAACAAATCACTGCTCACCGACAAATCATGCAAGATACCCCCAAGCGGTTTCAAATTTAACCGGGCATCTTCCAAGCTGGTAGCCCAATAGCCGTTGGTTACTATTCCGACCTTGAAACCAAGCTTTGCTGCTTCCTGGATGCCTTTGAGCATAACAGGGTAGAATAAAAATGGCTCACCCCCCTCAAAGTAGATCCAATCAATAGAACCAATCTCCTTCGCCTGTTGCAGAATTTTACTTACATCCCTTATCGTCATTGTCCCGCTCTGCCATGGACTACCCCATACAAAGCAATGATCACATTCCATCGTGCATTGATAAGTTAAGAGTAAGTGAAGGCCGGTTATTCGCATTTGATGTAAAAATTTTTTACGGTAATCCCGCCACGGTCGCAGTTTGGACAACTACCATTAACTGTTCAACCGCCGGTCCCATCAGGTTGAAGAATGGTCTAGGATAAAGCCCGATCCAGAAAATCAAAATTAACAAGGGAACCAATGTGATAACTTCTCTGATGTTTAGATCAACCAACCTGCGATTCTCATCCTTATCAACAGGTCCTAAAAACATCTTTTGAAACATATATAGGATATAAATGGCTGCCAGGATTACTCCCAACACCGCTGTTCCTGCAAACCACGGAGATCCGAGCACATCCGAACCAAAGGCGCCCAGCAGGATTGTAAATTCTCCTACAAAGCCATTTAATCCGGGAAGCGCCATGGACGAGAGCGCCACAATCAATGTTAAAGCAGCATAGACTGGCATTACTGTCCATAGACCACCAAAAGCGCTCATATCACGAGTGTGCCTCCGTTCGTAGATCATCCCCACAATTAAAAACAAGGCGCCAGTGCTGATTCCATGATTAACCATCTGCAAGATACTACCCTGGATTCCCAATGGGTTAAGTGCAAATAATCCCAGCATAACAAACCCAAGGTGGCTGACCGAAGAATAAGCCACCAGCTTTTTCACATCTTTCTGAGCATAAGAGACCAGTGCGCCGTATATGATGCCAACCACTGCCAGCGCAGCAATCCAAGGGGCAAGCTGAATCGATGCTTGTGGAAAAAGAGGGATATTAATCCGCAGGAAACCATAGGTGCCCATCTTTAGCAGTACGCCTGCTAGAATTACTGATCCTGCGGTTGGGGCTTCCACGTGCGCATCCGGCAACCAGGAATGCAAAGGCCACATCGGCACCTTGATCGCAAAGGCTGCTGCGAACGCCAAGAAAAGCCAGAATTGTATTCCCTGTGGGATGACGGCGGTAGCTATCAACTCCGGTACCGAAAAAGTTCCTCCCTGCAACCCCAACCACAGAATTGCCAGCAGCATGAGAATCGAACCTGCCATGGTGTACAGGAAGAACTTGATCGCTGCATACAGGCGATTCGGGCCACCCCAGATACCAATCAGGAAGTACATCGGTATCAGAGTAAATTCCCAGAAAATATAGAATAAGAACAAATCCATGGCCAGGAACACACCTACCATACCAACTTCCAGCAGCAGGAAGAAAATCATGAAATCCTTTACCCTCATTTGAATGTCAGACCAGGTCGAAAGGATTGCGATCGGTGTCAACAAGGTGGTGAGCAATACCAGTAAGATGCTCAAACCATCAATTCCAAGGAAGAAACTGATATTCAAACCAGCAACCTGTATCCAAGGCAGGTTTACAACAAGTTGCAAACCAGGTTGTTCTGGATTGAACAACACCAGGACCCATAAAGAAATCGCGAATGTGACCAATCCTGCAACAAGCGCTGTCCAACGGATAATGTTCTTGTGTTCTTCGGCGTTCAACAATAGAACGACTAAAACGCCTAAGAGGGGAAAGAATGTCACCAAAATAAGGGGGTGAAATAAATATTCCATGCTCGATCCTCAGATACAGTGTTTAGCTTAATTGGCAATTGATTTCATGCTCAGTTATAACACCTGAAAAAATATTTCTCTACCTGTCCTTTAATACAATGCCGTTATTCCCATCTGGCGCAGTACCAGGTAACCCAAAATAATAACTACGCCAAAGAAGACTACCAGCGCATAATTACGTACGAAACCAGTTTGCAATCGACCGAGTACACCTGAAAGTGATTTAGCCCCGCTCCCCAATCCATTGGCAATCCCATCGATGATGCCCAGGTCAATCGGGGATGCCATGAAACGGGTGAGCGTCTGGTAACCACCAGAGAAAACCACATCATGAAACCAGTCATGCCAGAAGCGCCAGTCAATTACCTCTCCCAGAAAGTGGGAAATGACCATATAAGGTTTAACCACTACAGCCTCATACAACTCGTCCACCCAGAATTTGCTTTCGAAGGCGACAAACACTGGACCCAGAGTCTTGCGCATGGGGTCGTCCCCTCTCCTGGCTTTTGGCAAATGTAACATATCCTGGTAACGTCTTCCGTATACGATCCAGGCAATCCCCAGCGCTGCCACTGCCAACGCGCTCGAGATGATAGCAACAATAATATTGAACTTTGCTGTATGAGCAGATGTGATGGTGTATTCCAACCAATGGGTAAATGTGTATAAACCTGGCAGGTTAAGGGCTCCTCCAATCAAAGATAAGGATGCCAGGATAATCAGTGGGATGGTCATTACCGGGGGACTTTCCTCAGCGTATGTGGCAGCTTGCGATCTTGGGGTCCCAGCAAATACCATTAATATTTGTCGACCGACATAGAAGGCAGTAAAAAAGGCTGCAATCGTCAGCAACCAGTAAATCGTTGGCTGCAGGAGCAATGCTTCTGCCAGGATCTCATCCTTCGACCAGAAACCTGCAAATGGAAAAATTCCAGCCAGCGCCAACCCTCCGACTAAATACACCCAGAATGTAGTTGGCATACGTTCACGCAGCCCCCCCATAACCCGCATGTCCTGCACATCCAGATGCGGGCCGTCCTGGCGCTTCATCTTCGAACTACCATGATGACTGACATAGTGCTGGCCTGTATGCATCCCATTGATCACTGAACCGGCTGAGAGGAACAACAACGCCTTAAAGAATGCATGCACTACCAGGTGGAACATTCCCGCCACAAAAGCGCCCATCCCCACCGCGGCGACCATGAAACCCAATTGGCTGATGGTCGAATAAGCCAACACTTTCTTAATGTCAAATTGCCCTAACGCAATCATAGCAGCAAACAGGGCAGTAATTCCCCCAACAATTGTCACCCATAATTGAGCGGTCGGCTCAAGTACATACAGCTCGCTCGTCCGCGCCACCAGATAAACGCCAGCAGTCACCATGGTTGCCGCATGGATTAGAGCAGAGACCGGCGTTGGGCCAGCCATAGCATCAGGCAGCCAAACAAAGAGCGGTAATTGAGCTGATTTGCCAGTGATTGCAATCAGGAAGAAGAGGGTAATCGACAGAATAACCCACGGCGTAGCCTCAGCTACTTGCGGCCCAAGGGCAAAAACCTCTTCAAAGGTCAGGCTGCCAAAAGCCCCAAACATGATAAACAGGGCAATTAAAAAGCCTGCATCACCTATCCGGTTGACAACCATGGCTTTTTTAGCTGCAGTGGCATTAGCGGTGCCCCCAGCTCCCTTCTCGTACCAGAACCCGATTAAAAGGAAGGAGCACAACCCTACCCCTTCCCATCCAACAAACATCATCAGGTAATTATCGCTGCTGACCAGGACCATCATGGCAGCGATGAACAGGTTCATATATACAAAGAAACGCTTATATCTGCTCAGATCTCCATTGTGACGAACATCTTCATGCATGTAACCAATGGAATACACATGGATCAATGTGCCCACACCAGCCACTACCAGCATCATCGTCACTGACAAGGTATCAATCTGGAATGCCCAATTAAGCTTCAAACCCCCAATTTGGATCCACTCAACCAGGGGCACCACCACCCCCTCGCGTCTGGAGACCAGAGCAACCATCAACAACACAGCAACCATAAAGGACAGCCCTGAAGCTATACTTGCTACTATGCCAATAACCTGCTCTTTTAATCGATTGCCAAATAGGATATTAAAAAGTAGCCCTATTACTGGAAAGAAGACAATTAATGGCGCCAGGCCAAATACACCTTCAGGATTTACCATATTGCTTAGTTGCATCCTTTATCTTCACAGCAAATTGACCTTATCTGCACACTTCACCTACCCGCTGGCCAACAGGAAAGGCTTTAATACTGCAATTCTATCCAACCCCACCTTCTGACATCAACCCGACAATCATCTTACATTGGTTCCAGCAGGCTATCAATTTACCAATAGCAAGATATCATTCTATAGGATATCTCTCCCGTTTGCTAGAGAAAGGTACAATCTATTTATCGCCAAATTTGACCTTTTAAGGAATCACCAAACCCAATGCGAAAGTTTATCATAAGCAATTCAGGGTGTCAAATTTGACATCGAATGTTTACTTAGTTCATTAACCAGAGTTATTTGTAAGTACTTCAAAGATAAAAACACCGTCGCTATCGTAAATTAATCCTAGTTGGGGACAATGCATTATGGCTTCCGGGTAGAGTGGACCAACTGATTTATTTAGATACAGGTAAGTCAGGCTGGCTTCATCCATTAGCTCCCACATTTCTGGATTGCATTCTTCAATTTGGCTTGCTTTTTCTGCCCGCGCCAGTATCGTCTCAACAGTCTCGGTTTCTCCCATTATGTAAATTACAGGCGGCAGCAAAGTACCTCGACCTGTTAGTGGTGTAATCCACCAACCTCCATCAACCCCCCGATATGAACGATTCTGCCAGTAGGCTACATTAATAAAGAAACGCGCATCTTTAGGAGTATTGTCTTCAACCCAGGCCAACGCTTGAAGGTCTTCTGTCGAGACCAAGACAGTTGCTGGATTTATGATTGTCCGAGTCGAAATGACACCCCAGATAAGCACAGAAGCAATGGCTGCTGCCAGTACGGCATTCCTAACGACTTTCAGCCTCCCCAGATAAAACCGCTTTCCACAACTGACCAAAAATTCTGATGCCAGCAACGTAATCGGCACGAAAAGGACTATCACAGCGTGATCAGGGCGGAAGGGGCTGACTTGAAAACCCCAGGGCAGGCTCATCAGGATTAATGCAATTGACCAGAGCCCAAAAGCCCGGGTTTTCGCTTGCCAGAGCACAATCAATAAACCAAATCCAGCCAAACCCATCAATAGGTAATTATGCTCAGGACCAAGCAAGCGCCAGAGATAGGATAAATAATCCGGAAAGTAAAGATTGGTAGCTGCCTCTGTTGAAAAAACCGAGCTTACACTAAGCCCACTCCTGGCATAGTTCCATATACGCACAATCCACACTGCTGTCAGGGCTACCCCCCCAATCGCTCCGGTTGTCAGGTACAACCAGCGATTGCCCTTGAACAGGTTTGCCTGCCTTACATCTTGGATGAAAGTATGCGCTCCAAGGATTATCAGAAAAATCGCCAACAAAATCGCTGCGTAGTAATGGGCTAGAAGCAATCCGGTGGTTAATAAAGCCAGATGAATAACCCGTTGTGCAGACCCTCCTTTTCGGAAAATGTCTACCGCTACAGCCATTGCTAAAGGCATAATAACCAATCCCGCCAATAATGTATAACGCCCCCAACTGACGTAATAGGCAGGCATAGTTGACACAAAACCCACTAACAGCGCAGCCAAACCTGCTCGCCAACGGTCATCCCACAGTGCCAACCCCAACCGGTATATTGAAAGGGCTACTGCTGCATTTAATACCTGACCAAGCCACAATACCGCCTTCTCTGGCGGTAGTCCACTTAAATAAGAGAAAACACTGGTTAGCGAATGGAAGGCGAAGTGGTAATAAAATGGTACGGATACATAAGGGTCTAATGTATTGGGAATACCCCCATTCTCAAGTATTACTCTTACGATCAACACATGGTGTAGTGAATCTACCCAGGCAGGCAGCAGGAGCTCAAAAGCCTGATAGAACCGCCAGGCTATCATCACCCCAAAAATGGTCAGTGGCACAAAGAGTTTTATTAACCACCAGCGGCTTATAAGAGGCTTTGCCAATCCTGCCAATAAGAATAATCCTGCCAGCAAATATATTGCCACCACATCGGCAGTAGAAAAGCGCCATCCAACCAGATGAGCCAAGAGCGCCAGCATTGCTGTGATAGAAATGCTCAAGCCAATTGCTTCACCCAAGATCTCAAGCGTATCCTTATTCTTTTCCTTTAACGATAAGGATAATGCCAGACCGGGCAAGACGATTACAATCGTCCCCGCAGTCACATACCACAAGATTGTCAGCAGTTGAACCATCTACCCCAGGTAATCACGCAATCCGCGACTTCGGGTAGGATGACGCAGTTTTCGTAAGGCTTTTGCTTCAATCTGGCGGACTCGCTCGCGTGTCACTTTAAAATGTTGACCTACCTCCTCCAATGTGTGGTCTTTCCCATCCTTCAAGCCAAAACGTAGTTCAAGCACTTCACGCTCTCGGTCAGATAATACAGCCAGTGCATGCTTTACCTGTTCTCGTAGCATTTCACGTGCAGCAGCATCCATTGGCTCCTGGGCATCCTGATCTTCGATAAAATCCCCCAACTGGCTGCTTTCTTCAGCCCCGACCGGGCTCTCTAATGACATGGGTTCTTCCGCCGTTCTTAGAATACGATCAACTTTAGCAGCCGCCCGCATCCAGCGTTGGTACACATCGATAGGAACCGGTGTGTTATTGGAATGTGCCCGCAAAATAATCTCCTCATCATCTGGATCAAGAAATCCAGCCTCTAATGCCAGTTCTTCTCTGGTTGGGTCTCGACCTAGCTGCTGAACCAGACGGCGTTGGATCCTGACTAAGCGGTTGATCGACTCGAATACATGCACAGGGATTCTGATCGTTCGAGCCTGATCAGCAATTGAGCGTGTGATGGATTGGCGGATCCACCAGGTTGCATAAGTGCTGAATTTGTATCCACGTGCTGGATCGAATTTTGCCACCGCCCTCAACAAACCAATATTACCCTCCTGGATCAGATCAAGAAATGAACTGCCTCTACCAATATAACGTTTGGCGACGCTCACAACCAACCTCAGGTTAGCCCGGATTATGGCATTATGCGCAGTTTTCGCCAGTATTCGAATATCTTCTAAATCCATAACTAAGCATTCATTGTCGGGCAATATCCCTGAGAAAGTCTTTGAGTTTGGCAATCTCCCACGTTTTTGGATAAATCTCTTCAAGTCATTCGCCAGGTCAGCTGGTAGCATATATAAACACAAGAAAATCGTAAAGGCATTCCGAGCTACCCCATCCCAAAGTGGATTCTCTCCCCACATTCCGTTATCCAAATAAGCATGTAAATATGACCTGGCTTCTCCTCTCCAGGTCTTCCGTAAATGCTGAGCTTCCTCTAAGACTTTTACCAAATCAGGTAGAGCAAAGCCCAATCGCAAAGTATCTTCAACCAACCGTTTCCAAGCTGTTTGTAATTCCTGAAATAGAGCTAAGTAAACATTCTGAACACTGGTTTCATCTTTACGCGCCAGGGGATGTTGTCGTGATAGGGTGTCAATCAGTCGTGCCGCTTCTACCTGTGTTGAAAGCCAGAATTCGTGGTGAGTATCCAGCAAGTCAATTCCCCCAATCTCTTTTAAATAGAGCTGTACTGGATCATCGCTTAATTCCATAATCAGGCTTGGATTATCCAGCAAATCAATGGGTTCATCCTTTACAAGATTTTCAAGATCTTTCGCTTCTCTTGACAGTACTTCCTCGTCGGGCTCACCTTCCTCTTTTATATCCTTATCCGCCAGCACCTCATCGACCTCGCCCAGTGGAAGAGTAACTTGATCCTCAGTTATCTTTTGGTTTTTCTTCTCAACCATTTCAGGCATTTTCTTATTTTGATTATTTTGCTGGTTTGAATCAGTCATCTATTTGTATTTGCCATTCTTACACACTATGACTTGTTAATTTGCCTAAGGCTTTATCAAGTCGGACGCGCGTCTCCGAGTACTGAATTATCGTTTGCAGGTATTCATTCGACCTTGCCTCACCTTTATCCTGGGCTTCCTCAAGCAGGAATCGCAAATGATCAATATTCTGGTGTAAATTACGTCGACGTAGTTCCAGCACCGTTCGGATCAGATCTTCCAGAACTCGTTCCTCGTTGGGGTCTAATTTCTCTGATTGCGCCAACAACCTGTCTGAAAATTCCATCAAAGGTAACGAAAGGTTATTCAATATGTAGTTTAGTGGCTCAGTGTGATCCTGCCTTAAGGAATCTTGAATTAACTTCAGGATCATTTGTTTTTCGGACGAACGGAAGTCTGCAGCAGAGAGACGCGCTAACTGGTGCTCTTGCAAAGCTCGGTCAACCCGGTACAGCAGCTCTGGCAGGCGGAGTAAAATTCCCAGACAATGCATCTCAAGTGGCTCATATACCATCGCTTGCGTTATCACTGCTGAGTCTACCGAAACTTCAGGTGGATATAGTTCATCTGCTCTGGAACGCCGGCTTGAACTAGCCTGCTTATGTGGTCGAAATCCTACCAACGCTCGTTCGTCCACCCGCAGCATTCGGGCTAAACGTTGACGGTAAGTCTCACGCTCTATCGAGTTGGGGACATCTTCAATCAAGGGTAACACTTGCGACGCTATCTCAGACTTGATTTTAGGATCGTCCAAGTCACGATTTGCAGCAAGAGTTTCCATCACGTGTTCAACGATGGGCTTGGCGTTTTCAAGAATTAGCTCCCATTCTTGTGGGTCCTGGTTAACCACATCGTCTGGGTCTTTTCCAGCTGGTAGTGTTGTGACCCGGATATCAGCGTTTAACCGGGCTTCATGTCTTAACAATCCGCGCGCATCAAAAACCAGGTCGGTTTCGCGGTCTAAAGTCTGGCGAGCAATCTGCAACCCACGCAATGTAGCTTTATCACCGGCAGCATCGGAATCTAATGCCAATACCATTTGCCGGGTAAACCTTTTCACCAGCCGTAATTGTGCCTCTGTCAGCGCAGTTCCCATCGGTGATACAGCATTGGTGTATCCTGCCTGATGCAGTGCAATGACATCCAAGTAACCCTCAACAATCAAAGCTCTATCTGTGCTACGAATACTCTTTCGAGCTCGATCCAGCCCATATAGCAAACGGCCTTTGTCGAAGATTGGGGTCTGTGGCGAATTAAGAAACTTGGGCATATCTTCAGGGTCCAGGCAACGTGCTCCAAACCCTGCCATGCGACCTCGCTCATCGCGTATCGGGAACATGATCCGGTTTCGGAAGCGATCAAACACTCCCTCCTCTCCCGTACCACGATTACTATCTCGCTCCGACACCAGACCGCAGGTTACCAGATCCACTTGTTTATATCCCTTGGATGTAAAGTGGTTGGTTAATGCTTCCCAAGAATTCAAGGCGTAACCCAGCCCAAATGCCTCAATGGTCTCATCTGATAAGCTTCTTTTTCGGCGAAGATACTCTAAGGCTGGTCGTCCTTCGTTTGTGTTAACTAAATTATGATGATAATATGTGGCTGCTTCTTCCATCAATGCTCGCAACCCATCGTGTTCTTCCGCAGCCGCCTGCTCCTGTGGTGTAGCTGGGCGAAGTTCAATGCCAGCGCGTTCAGCCAGGCGCTTCAATGCTTCGCCAAAGTCCCAGCCCTCTTTCTTCATAACGAAGCCAAATATATCTCCCCCTTCATTGCACTGTCCGAAGCAGCGCCAGGTACCAGTTTCCGGAAAGACTACAAAAGCTGGTGTGCGCGTGTTACTGTGGAAAGGGCAAAAACCCGTATAGTTCTTCCCTGTCCGGCGTAATTGCACCGATTCGGACACCAAATCTACAATATCGATACGAGCTTTGATTTCGTCTGCTGACGACATTACTTGTTATCTGAAGAAAATTTTCTAAGGCGATTGAACTAAAACGAAAAAATACTGTCCAGTTGCACTCATTATACCAGTGCTTAGAAACCTTCCAGCTTAGAGAGGTCGGCCGCTCCTTCCGCCAGCTTTGAGATACGCTGTAAGATACCCAATCGGTTTTCTCTCAATTGTTCATCATCCGTCATCACCAATACTTCATCAAAGAAGCGATTGATAACAGGAATCAAAGGCGTAAAACTATTCAAGAAATCGCTAACCGAACCCGGCCTCCGTGGTGTATCCTCAGCAGTCTTCAGCGCAGCATACAGATCTCTCTCTGCCTCTTCAAACAGATATTTTGAAGACACCAGATAATTCTGATCCAGATGACGGGTGATCCGGACACAGCGAGAGTAGGCTGGCAGGATGGTGTTCCAATCAGTTCGCTGCACCCACTTGCTCAATTCTTTGATTGCTTTGGAGGCCCTGAATGGACGCTCACCTTGAGCTGTCAGGACTGCATCTACCACATCATAGCGGAAACCTTGCTCCAAGAAAAGATGCCGCATGCGCTCGAGTATGAACTTCAGGCACGCCATTTTGCTTTCATCGCTCACTTCAATGGGCAGGTAAACAGCGGCAAAATCAAGGCCGGACAGTAAATTAATATCCAATTCCCAGGCAATCAGATTCTGCACCACCCCTAAAGCTGCCCTTCGCTGGGCGTATGGGTCTTTAGCTCCAGTTGGCGCTAACCCCACAGAAAACAGCCCCATTAACGTATCCAAACGATCAGCCAGGCCAACAACCAGACCTGGTTTGGTAGCAGGAATTGCATCACTGGCATAACGCGGCAGGTAATGTTCGTAGATTGCCCTGGAAACCCCTTCAGGTTCTCCCGCGTGCCGCGCATAATAACTGCCCATAAACCCCTGCAAGGAGGTCATTTCAACAACCATATTGGTTGCCAAATCAGCTTTACACAATTCCGCCGCGCGGAACGCCAGTCTGGCTTCTTCTTTATCCAGCTGCACTTCGGTCACCAGATTCCCAACTAATTTCTGAATACGCCTGCTTTTATCTAGCATCGAACCCAGGTCTACTTGAAAAGTCATTGTGTCCAGTTTGGAAAGATACGATTCCAGAGGATGTTTTAAGTCTTCCTTGATAAAAAACGCCGCATCTGCAAAGCGGGCTCGGATAACATGTTCATTCCCAGCAATGACTCGATCCAGTCCAAACCCATCACCATTGCGAATTGCAATGAAGTAAGGGAGCAGCGACCCATCTTCTTTATCCTTTTCCGAATCACTTTGCACTGGGAAGTACCTCTGATGTTTTTTCATGACAGAGGTCAACACTTCTGAGGGTAAAGCCAGGTAAGAAGGGTCGAATGAGCCTCTTAAAGCCACCGGCGACTCAACCAGATTGGTCACTTCCACCAGTAAATCTGGGTCATCATCCACTTCACCCCCAATCTCAGATGCCAATGATTTTAGCTGGTTTTGTATGTGGTTCTGCCGGTCAAAACCATCAAGAATAATCCCCTGGTTTTTCAGGCAGGTGAAATATTCATCTGGTGTCCCAATCAAGAGTTCTTCCTGTTCGTGGAATCGTAGCCCTCTACTGACATTCCCAGACTTGATCCCAGCATATTCAAAAGGGATATATTGGTCATTGAAAATCGCCAGCAACCAACGGATAGGGCGCGAGAAAGCGACATTGCTTGCATTCCAGTGCATTGCCATATCGAAGCGGATGGAGGCGATCAGGTCAGGTAAGGATTCAGCCAGCACATCAGGAGTCGGGCGACCTTGAGTCCGGACCAATGCCACGACATAGCGCCCCTCATTGATCTCTTGGATTTCCAGATCATCTACCTGGAGTCCCTTGCTGCGCGCAAATCCCTCAGCAGCTTTGGTTGGTTGCCCCTGGTCATCATAAGCGCGCTCGGCGGGGGGGCCTTTGACCACCTCTTCTAAATCGTTTTGATTCCTTTTCAGTTCAGCAATGTAGACCACCAATCGCCGCGGCGTTCCCATCACTTGGATTTCTCCGTGCTGCACACGCAACTTCTCTAAGAAAACGGGGAAACGCTGGCGTAACTGGTCCAGAGCAGTGGTCAGGTCTTTGGCTGGTAGTTCTTCCGTGCCAATCTCCAATAAAAATGGTGCTGGTTTATCATCTTTGCTTCCCGCATTTTCCCTAATAACCTCAGTCTCTGGTTTCTCGACTTCCTGGATTACGGGAGTCTGTTCTCCTTCGTCCAGGATGGTAACAGACTCCTTATTGATAAAAGGAAACTCCAGACGCTGTCTTTGATTGAGGTATAAATCAGAAATGCGCCTTGCCAGATCGCGCATCTGCGCAAAAGATGCCTGACGTTCTGTGACCCCAATTGCTCCACGCGTGTCCAAGACATTGAATGTGTGTGAACACTTTAAAAGGTAATCATATGCTGGTAAAACTAAACCTTTGTCGATTGCATCATCAGCCTCAGCTCTGAAAAGGTCGTACATCTGGCGAAGCCTCTCCACTGTGGCCGTTTCAAAGTAGTACTTACTGTGTTCCTGCTCGGCTTGCAGGTTAATGTCGCCAGCGGTTAACTTACCATCCCAACAAATATCATGGAAGCCATCCACGTGCTGTAGCGCAATTGCAATCCGATCCAAACCGTACGTGATCTCGACTGAAACTGGATCCAATATCATCCCGCCTGCCTGTTGGAAATAGGTAAACTGGGTAATTTCTTGTCCATCTAACCATACTTCCCAACCTAAACCCCACGCGCCTAATGCCGGCGATTCCCAGTTATCCTCAACAAAGCGAATATCATGTTGCTTTGGTTCAATTCCCAATGCCTCTAATGATTTGATGTATATCTCCTGGGGGTTTCCCGGATCAGGTTTGAGAATAACCTGAAACTGGTAATGCATCTGCATCCGGTTAGGGTTTTCCCCATAACGACCATCATCTGGTCGAATAGATGGCTCAACGTAAGCCACGTTCCACGGTTCCGGACCCAATACCCGTAAGAACGTAGCTGGATTCATCGTTCCCGCTCCTACCTGACTGTAATAAGGTTGCCAAATAACGCATCCCTGATCACCCCAAAACCGCTGCAAGGTCATGATGATCTCTTGAAAGTTCATTGCTTGAGACATAATTTCGTTATACTCTCTTCCTTCACTCTTATAGAATCGTATCTTCCCGGTTGTAAACACTTTCTTAAAAAACCCAAAAGTGCTCAATCACACCCAGATAATTTTTAGGTCTTCTAGGATGATTTCGCCAATTATCTGTCTGAGATGTACATTGGATAAAATAAATTATAATCCGAACTGGATCAGAATGAGTGTATAATGTTTCCGTATATCAGGGGGGATCTATTAAACCTGGAGGTACTTGGATATGGTCATGCCGGTTATCCAATATGCACCTGAAACCTGCGCTTGGTGTGAAGGGAGCGGAAAATTTGGTAATTACCAGGATTTATGCCTGGTTTGTGGCGGTTCTGGAAGTGTGTTAGTGGCCCAACCTGCCCGCCCTTGCCCCCACTGCAATGGGACAGGGATCATTGAAGTTGGTGAGTTCGAGGACCGGTGCAAAATATGTGGCGGTTCTGGTTGGTCTCATGTATATAAACAAGGTCAAAGCAGTCGATAGTCAAAGAAATTTCAGTCTGCCGGGCTTAACTGCGCTGGTGCATTCTCGCTGATTACAATTTCTTCTGTCACAGCTGAGGGAGTCCGGACGATTTCTCCTTCTTCGTCCACAACATCTTCCAGTTCATCTTCAACCCGACGGATACGCGGGTGTAAATAACCTGCGCCTGTTACCAAAATAGTCGCAAAACCAATTAGCATGATTAGCAGACCTGTCCCTCGTGAAGGTCCAACACCCAAAACTAGCCCCAGACTATCTGCCAAAGCACCCCCTTCAACCAGCAATGGTCGGAATACATTATCTGCCAATGGACCCGCGATAATGTAAGCCAGAGGCATTATTGACCAGGCAATCATCCTTCTTACCGCAAAAACACGTCCCTGCACGGCTGGTGCGACTTTACTCTGCCATAAAGCCTGTGAGGATCCATTTACAATTGGATGCACAAACATCATTCCAAAACCTGCAGCAGCCATCAAAGGGATTAATGGCTTAAATCCCAACAACATGGTAAATCCCCCACCGATCATTAAGAATCCCAACACACCGTGAATGCGTCTTTTTGGTCCACCCCAGGCACTCATTACCAACGTGCCTAACAACATACCAATACCAATCAACGACGCCAGGTATCCCAGCATTTGTGGATCAGTCATATCCAAAATCATTGGGGCAAGTAGAGGACTCCATAAACCAGAAAGGAAATTTGTTGCTGCAAAAATTACTAACAGACCAAACAAACCCGGTCTGGCAACAATATACTTCCACCCATATACTGCTTCCTTAAGCATAGGTTGTTTACCAGCAGTCTCTTCAACCGTTCCCTTTGGTCTGGGTATTCGTACAAAGAGTAAGGTTGCAATGGCAACCAAGAAAGTGGCAAAGTCGATAAAAATCACCCCTTTCAGGCCGATTGTCACAAACAGGACACCCGCCACTGCTGGAGAAACCAGTTGGGAAATCGCTTCTCCAATTTGAACCATGCCTCCCGCTCTTCCCAATTGCGATTTTGGCACCAGCATGGTGGTAGCAGCCGAATAAGCTGGCCATTGAAATGCGTTTGCCGCTGAATAAAGCGCGGTAGCAATATAGATATGCCAGATCTCAAGCCTGCCTAACATAAGCAATGAAAGAACTACCAGTGTCGCGCCCATAGCGCCGCTATCGCTCAAAACCATCACCCAACGCCGGTCGAAACGGTCAGCCATCACTCCGGCAACTGGGGACATAAGCAGGTTTGGCAGCGCAAAAGCCAGCATATTTAACGCGAACAAAGTAGTGGAGCCAGTTTCCTGATATATCCACACCCCCAGAGCAAACCCGGTCAAACCCGACCCGAGCGTTGATACCATTTGACCAAACCAGATGACCGAAAACACCTTCATACCATGGGAATATTTATTTTGTCCCATCTACTGCCGATCCTTTCCTGCGAAGCCAATTCCCAATACTTTGCCCATTTGTATTCACATAATCTTGAAGAGATATTTCATTTATTTAATATCCTATACAAGTTTCCTTAATATATGGCGGGGTTATTATACGTTTATTTAATAACCTTGTCAATATAGTTCTGCTTTTTTTAATTTTATTTATTCCAAGATATCCTTTGATGTTTCCTTGATTTAACCCCCAAGGGATAACAGCTTACACAGAAAACGCCACCAGCCTCAGCCTCTCTTACCTATAAAACTACATGGAGATCTCCTTGAATGATTCCAGAACTATTCGAGCCTTTTAAAAGCAATGTTCTTTACCTTTACCTTCATGGGCAAAACAGATGCCTGATGCCACCGAGTGTGGCGCTGGATTACCGAATAAGATGAGCAGTGGCGGGCGGACGTCGACCTGTGTACTAACGAATGATTCGGTCAAGTATCTCAGCTTATCCCCCACCAGGATGCAGACACCTGCCAGCGCCGGATCGCTGGCAGCAAATTCAGACCACCTCCTGAAGAAGGCATCCAAATCATCACGTTGGGGTAAAGTTGGATCAGGTCAAGTTCAAACAACTGGGTTCCGAATTCGCCATTCAAACACTTCCGCATAAGAATAGTTAATCCAATCCGCGTAAAACATCTCGCGCTTCAGGTGTCCTGGTATGTTCAGCCTCAACTGTGATTCCAATGCCACCGCGTACACTGAATCTCCCCTTAACCTTTATCCAGTGGGGATCCAACACAGCACGCAAGTCATCGAGTATCTGGTTGGTAACGTGTTCGTGGAATGCCCCCTCATCCCGGTATGACCACAGGTAAAGTTTAAACGATTTAGATTCGATGATTTTCTTGTCCGGGATGTATTTAACCTGGATACTCGCGAAATCCGGTTGACCGGTCATTGGGCAAATACAGGTAAATTCATCAGTTTCCAGGGTTACAAGGTAATACCGATCAGGTGTATGATTAGGAAATGCCTCAAGCTTTTTGCTGGGCTTTGCGCTGCTTCCAAGTATGGTTAAATCCTCTAAATCAGATTGTTTTGTCATCAGGTTTTCCTATTTCTTAGGGCCATCGTGCTGGGCATAAATTTATCTTTCTTGATTATACCTAATCAGGCTGCTGATTTCTTGATTGTCCATGGAGATGGCGACCCAGTCACCTCGATTGATGGCATTTGCACACACTACAGCTGATTTCCGATCATGAAAATCTTGCTCGAATACCCAGGCAGCCTTCACAACCTTACTATGAAGTAGACTGTTTTCAGGTATCTGCTGATACCAAGCAACGGCCTGCAGCTCAGCTACGATAAAAAAGTACCACATTTTATTGACTTTAATGAAATTTTAATGTAATATTTTCTATACAAGCAATGATTATCCCGCCTCCATTGCATACGCAGTTGAGGAGAAATTCAAAGCTTGATGTATATTGGCAATACATCCTATTTGCTGACAACCATTTGTCAGCAGCCATATTGTTATCTCAATTCCCCTAAGCAATGGTCCAAACGTAAGCTAATGCCAATATCTTAAAAAAAGGTTTTTAACATAGACAAACAAGCCCAACAGTTTTAAACGCCAATTACCACTGAGGTCTGGAGATAACAACAACATGAAAGGTGGTCAAGAAATGTCACATCGAAGCAGGTCAAAATACCTGATAGCTAAAACCTGTGCAAGGTTGCTAGTGTGTTTGCTAATCTTTTCTGTTGTTATCCCCTCTTCCAGTTTAACCAGCGCAGAAGTTCTCAGTTCCACCCCAATAGCCAACGCAACAACTGTCATAGAAAACGATCTCATGTCTCTTCTAATGGAGGGCAGTAATGGTTTGATGGACAACTCCCGAACAGTCACCAGCGCTTTTGAAATCTACCTGCCCCTGGTGATGAGGCGCTATCCACCAACTCCAGACACTCCTGTGTTAAACCCAATCAACAATCCTGATGGTGGAAAAAGTTATAGCGTAAGTTGGGGCATAGCCTATCTCGCCAATACATATGTGCTCCAGGAGGATGACAATGTTAGCTTCTCCAATCCGACGCAACGATACAGCGGCTCAGGCACAACCTGGAATGCAACTGGGAAATCACCAGGAACATACTACTACCGGGTGAAAGCAAGCAACACCTGGGGGGATAGTACTTGGAGCAACATCCAGAAAGTCAAGGTCTTACCGCCTATGGCTGAGGTTTATGTAAAAAACGACACAGGTGGCTCTCTATGCTATGAGGTCTACGACACTGGCATTGGTCAGAAATGTTTTTCATCAGGAACACACTACTATGGCAGCTTCCCATCGGGCACGTACAAATGGCGCGCTTCTGCCTGGTGCGGTACCGACAGTGGAAGCAGATATTATGGTCCCGAAGAATACATACACCGATTCTGGTGTCAGTAGGAAATTTTTATCCTGAATGCGCTGACGAACCTGCGAAGTTTCGAGAGAATGTCCATTAGCTAACAATCTAGAATATCAGTCTGTAAACATTACCATTGGTAATACTCACAACAAAGAGAAGACACAAAATTAGTTGTCTTCTTCTTCAGATTCCAGGTCACCTCAATCGATCTTCCTGAAGAATTCCACACCTTACACTGCAATAGCTGCATAAAGCCAGACCTGGGAGCCTGCCTGTTTTCTCAGGAGGACGGTTGTGCACAGGCTTTAGGACAATGTCACAAAGTAAATGTGAGATGGATGTCACCCGAATTCAATTACCAACCCAAATTCCTTCTTGCTTGTCGAAACTAATAAAAGGATTTATACTTTTTACTGGGAGTGTGTGGGCACAAGATTATCCACACAGTCAATTATTCTAAAAATTCCACATAATATTACATAAAGGAAATAATACATGCTAGATCAAATAAAAGAGCACGTCATGAATTTGAAAACGAAGGGCGCCTCTTATGTGGATACCCGTTGGTATCCATTCGAAGAGTCCAACTCACTGGTGATGTGGAACGGAAATCTGAAAGACGCGAATTATTCACGCGAGAGTGGGATCGGCGTCCGGGTGCTGTACAAAGGCGCCTGGGGGTTTTCTGCTTCGTCAGATACCAGCGACCTGACAGGGTTGTACAACAAGGCTTTTGATAATGCCCAGATTGCTGCCAAGCGAGTAAGCCTGCCAGTTCGTCTGGCTGAGAAGGATGATATCCAGGCCAGCTTTTCCAGCCCCAACTGCATCAATCCGATGGAAGTACCTCTGTCAGACAAAGTTGCCTTCTTGAAACAGATAGACAATCAGCTAAACCAACCTGGTGTATTCCAGCGGATAGCCCTCTTGCATTTCATCCGTAAGCAAATCATCTTCATTGACTCTGAAGGCAGTGAAATTGAAAAGCAGATCACCGAAGTGTTCGCTGAAATATCCGTATTAGGCCAGGATGAACAGGGGGAGACCCACAAGCGCAGCTACAATCTTGGTCAGGAGGGTACAGATACTCGCGGCTGGGAATCGATTGATCCGCAACTCTTTAGCGAAAACGCCGAACGTATTGTAGCTGAATTGAACCAGATCCTGGTCGCCGAGCCATGCCCCAAGGACGACCGCGCTGTGATCTTGCTGCCAGGGATCATGTTTTTACAGACCCATGAGACAATTGGACACGCCCTGGAACTAGATCGCATCCTGGGATACGAGCTGGCGTACGCTGGCGGCTCCTTTGTCACACTAGATGATTTTGGCCGGCTGCGTTATGGCTCCGAAAAACTGACTGCCCGTGCAAACGCCACATTGCTTAACAGTCCAGGCAGCTTCGGTTATGATGATGACGGAATCCCTTGCCAGGACAATGTCTTAATCGATAAAGGTATCCTGGTGGGAGCAATCACAGGGCGTCAGATGGTTGAAGAAGCCAACGCTAAAGCCCACCGGCAGATCTTTAACGGCAGCAGCGGCGCCAACCGGGCGACCTCTTTCTACCGCGTACCCATTGAGCGCATGACCAATATCAACATCGATCCAGGCGCAGACGGCAACCTGGATGACATCATCGCCGGTACCGAAAAGGGTCTGGTCATGGATGGTGATCGCAGCTGGTCGATCGGTTCTAACCGAGAACAGTTCCACTTTGCCACTGAGATCGCCTGGTTGGTGGAAAATGGACAAAAGACACAGGTCGTCAAAAACCCCACCTATAAAGGGAATACGCTAGAATTTTGGAATTCACTTTCGGCAGTGGGTGACAAATCAACCTGGAAATTGGAATTTGTATCCAACTGCGGTAAAGGTCAGCCTAACCAGATTATGCAATTGGGTCATGGCGTGCCGGTTTGCCGCTTCGAGAATGTCAGGGTAGGAGAGTAACCGTGGCTGAAAACAATTATAAAGACCGAATTTTAGATACACTGCAAACACTGCGTAAATATGCCCTGAAAAAGGCAGCCCCCCAAGAGATCGAGATCGGTTTACATTACCATGAAGAAGACAGTTACCTGATGCGCTTCGCCAATTCGGCTATCTCGTTGAACACAAATGAACACCTGATCCGGTTGGATATCGCCGCTTACCAGGGTAAAAAACGCGCCAGTTACGAGTTGATCACCAATCTTAGTAAAGTTGCCGATATGGAACACGGTATCGATACAGCCATTGAGCTGGTAAAGCATGCTCAGCCGCTGAATTACCAGCCTACCATCCCGGTTTATGCGGAGACCTTCAGCGATGAAAGTTGTTATGATCCCGACCTGGCGCAGATTAGTAACGCTGAACGGTTGGCTTTCTTCAACCAGGCTGTCGCCGGGCTGGAGACAGATGAGATTAAGTCTTCAGGTATTTTTTCCAGTGGGTCAAGCATATCTGCCATGATTTACACCACTTCTGAAAACACCCAATTCTTCCGCCTTTCCGACGCCCAGGTCACTCCGGTGCTGGCGCATTCCGGTCTGAAATGGGAGGTGATTGCCGAAGGTTCTGCCCAGCAGAAAACAGATCTTGATGCCATTAAGCTCAACAAGGACCTGAAAACCTTGATCACCCATTACCTGGATGATATACCGCAGCAATTACCCTTGGGAAAATACGACATTATTTTCGGCTCAGCGGCAATTGCTGATATGGTAAACATGATGAACTATATCGGCTTCAATGGCGGATTGATGAAACGTGGATATTCTTTCCTATCCGAAGCCCAGGCAGGTAAAAAAGTGGTCTCTGATAAATTTACCCTCAGAGATGATCCTACCCAACGAGAAACTTTCCCGTTTCGTCGAGATTTCTACGGGCTGCCTCGTGACAATTTTCCAATTTTCGAACAGGGCGTCTTTCATGGATTTACCTGGATGCAGGACGACGCTGATGAGTTCAACGCCCAACCAACCGGTCATACAGTGAGCCATAAAAGCCTCGCCCTGTCTGGCGGCGAGCAAGACACGCCTGCCACTTTGCAGGAATTAATCGCGATGCCACGCGAACGAGACTTGCTGTACATCCCTTACCTGCATTATATGAACATTGTCAATCCATCAAAAGGAGTTATTACAGCCTCTTCTCGTTTTGGTGCACTCTTGCTTAGACAGGATGGATCAGTGGGGATCCCATACAACGTCCGGCTGACTCAGAGTTTGCTGAATGTTTTTGGCGAGAAAGTAGCCTGGTTGTCACACCAGACTGTCCCCTACAATACCTCGATGAGCTATGGCAAACGCAACCCCACTGCGGTGATCGTCCCAACCTTCATGCGTGTTAACGACCTTGAGATCTCACACTCAAACCCATCATATTGATTTTCTCAACTGATCAATTTGACATTACAATAAAGCGGCTCCTTTTCAAGGGAGTCGCTTTTGTAACTTAAACCTAACCCACCATCCAATTTTCCTGATCATACAGGTTGGTTACAGCTTTTATTCATCTGGCTCTAGCTTTTCCCAAGGTGTTGTGCTGCCAATATTGGGGTCTAACAAAATGTCATCCGTCAGAATATATTCTCCATTTGGATTGGACCATACATGTTTATAACTTGAGTCTAACTCCACATTTTGATCCTTATACGGGTCATAATATTCCTGAGTCCCGCGGATATAGTCCGTCCACTGATTCTGCATCCGATCCCGGCTGTTCTCTTGCTGCTGCCACCTGTCAAAGGAAGCATCCGCAGCCTGTGACTGCTGCTGGTAAGCTTCCCATCTCTGATCACTCATGGCAGCCATCTGTTGCCCATATCGTATCGCCGTTTGTCCTATTTGCTGGACTCGCCCTAAAGCTTGCTGACCCATCTGACTAACAACCTGACGCAAATTGGCAATCCACTGCGGGTTCACCTCAACTGAGGTTACAATCTTATGTAGAGTGGGCTTCCAGGTCTCAAACTGCTCTTTTTCTGCCCTATATGCACTAAGTCCCGTAATTGTCCAGAAGAAGGTCTGAAAAGAGCTCATCATGGTTCGTGTTTGGATATGGCGATATAAAATTGCTCCCAACATCTGCTCCAAAACTGGTTGATTTTTTAAGTTGTAGCGCAACCGGGCTTGAAAACCCTCTGCCCATGCCCGTTCGTTCTGAGAAGGAACAAAACCAGCAAATCTCATCAACATCTGTACTTCATATCCGCGCCGACGATAATTTATTCTTTTTTACTAGAAAAATGATGATTTAATGGAATGAGGCCCAAGAAGCATATTCTGAATGACCTCAAAAACGATTATACCAGTTTATAACCGAGAAAATCAAAACCAGGCAGACTATCAATTTTCAGCTTAGTTAGAGCACTCAATAGTAATAAATGGCAAGATGTTTTTAATCATAGACGGTCAATAAAACGGGTTCGATGTTAAAATCTTGATATGAATAGCCGTGAACGTTTTATAAAGACCATCAATGGCGATCAAACCGATCACCCACCACTTTTCTCAGAAGGGATCCGTGAGGAAGTCTTGTCCTCCTGGCATACCCAAGGATTTACAGATGGCATCGATCTTGAGAAGCGGTTTTATTACGACCAATTTGAACAACTGGATCCAGATGTCTATCCCAAACCCGAGATCACAGATTGGTCCACTCCACAAGATTTATTACCCAACCTTCGCCAAAGGCTGGACCCAGAAGACCCTGATCGCCTGCCAAAAAATTGGAACAAATTGGTGAAAGGATGGAGAGAGCGCCAGCATCCCCTTTTCCTCTGTATTCACCAGGGCCTTTTTCTTAGTCTTGGCATAGAGAACTGGCGCAGTTTTGCACCAGCCATCCTTCGCCTGGTTGATCAACCCAATTTTGCGCATGAGATAATGGCTGTCCAGGCAAATTTTGCCGCCCGCCTGGCAGAGAAAGTCCTTCGTCAGGTAGATCTCGATGGGGTAATCTTCAGCGAACCGATTGCCGGAAATCATGGGGCGCTGATCTCAGCCAGAATGTATCGTACTTTTGCGCTGGATAGTTATACACCAATTTTTAAGGTTTTACATAATTACCAGGTGCCAGCAGTCATCTGGCGGTCCTACGCCAACCCGGTTAGCTTGCTTCCTGAGGTGGTAAAGTACCCCTTCAATGTCTTGTGGCTGTGTGAGACACCGCCTGGAACGCTGATGCCAGGCCAGGTACATGAATTAGCCGGGGAGAATTTGACCATCATCGGTGGGATCGACTCTGATATCTTGCGGCAAGATACCCGGGCTATCCAACAGGCGGTCGCAGACGTACGGCCCTTCGTGGAAAAAGGTCGTTTCATTCCTTTAGCTGATGGGCGGGTGCGAGAAGATGTTCCCTATTCGAACTATGCATTTTACCGTCAAGAACTTAACAGGGTATTTGGCAGGCCATTCCGTGCCTCTTAGCTTAATAAGTCAATCAGTCTGGTGATGTAGGGAAAGGTGAATCCTATTCAAAATAATTAAGCCAGGCTTTTCACAAACATATCCAGGTAGCTCTTAGTTATGGTGTCCTTGTGAAGCTCGACCGTATTATTTTGATTTTCTCTCCACCTCCATCCACAACTGCTCCCCGTCGGTGCTCAAGTGTATCCACCCATTCATATCTGTCCTAATTAAAGAATACCCTTCGAGCGCTTGCAGTGTTTCCGGCGAAGGTAGATCCAATGCATCCCCGGCAGCCACACTCAGCAACACCAGTTGTGGTCGCAAGTTATCGATCCACTCCTGGGGGTTAGCTGGCTCGTAACCGCTATCAGCCAGGAGCAGCACCGTCACCTGTCCAATCTCCCGGCCGTAACCAAACCCCTCAAAATGATCATAGCTGGGACCGATAGGCAGCAGAGCCCGGAATCGATCCCACTCCAGCAGGTAAACCGCCCCACGCCGACCCACCGATAACACGCTTAGCTTTGCCCCCTCCCCTAAATTAAAAGCCTGCCCCGGTTCTGCCAGAGTGACTGGGATACCCTTATCAACCAATCCTTGATGCAGGTAGTAAGCGCTGCGTGAAGCTTGCTCTCGCCCAGCCCAAATCACTTCAGCCGGTGGGTAACGTTCAATGACGTTTGGCAATGCCGCAATATGTTCCTCCCTAACTGACCCAACCAAAAGGTAATCCAGCTTGCGATGGAAGACAGGCATCCGCCTGCCCAGTGAGTCGGATAGGGCCCTGGTGCTTGGACCACCATTGATCAGCAAGTATCGACCTCCTGGTGTCTGGATCAGGATTGCATCTCCTGATTGCGAGCCACTACTAACGTCCAGAAGGGTCATGTGTAACAGGCCATCTGGCATTCTGATAGCCTGCTGCCAGGCCAATATTGTTAACACTCCCATGACGGATAGCATCATGGCTGGACGTATTGCCACAGCCAACGTTCTAAATATGCGTTGTTTGAATGTCACCATCAACAATGCTCCATAAAATAAAACCACCCACAACAGGCTGAATTCTCCCAGGTGAAAAACCCCAAAATTGATTTTCCCAAAGAATTCGACCGCTCGAACGGTAAAAACTACAAAAGGCCAGGCCAGGGTAGCTGCAAGTTCTCCCAGGGGTAGATAGACCAACCCCAGGATTACCCCAATACCACCCAGGATCATCACTGCTGGCTGAGCCGGTAGGATCACTGGGTTAGCGACCAACGAAATCAGCGATAACCGGTTGAAATGGTAAGCAGTCACCGGTAGTGTGGTCAATTGAGCTGCCAGCGTATAAAGGAAGTACTCACCTACTGGCCCAACCATGCGCTGGACCGTCTCTGAAGGTAGATACCGGCTCGAAAAATCTATAAAAGCCCTTGAAAATGGTTCGGCATATAGCACCAGGCCCAGGGTTGCCATAAAGGATAATTGGAAACATACATCCCAGGGTATACGAGGGTTAAATAAAGCCATCACAGCTGCACTGGCCCCCAGGCTGGTCAAACCTTCCTGTCGCCTGCCAACCTGCCGCGCCAACAATGCCAGCCCTCCCATAATGGCAGCCCTTACTACGGCTGCATCCCCTCCCACCAGAACGGTATAGATTGTGATCCCCAAGACCGCCAACACAGAACCCTTTAATGGTCCCAATAATCGAGTAAAGGCAACCACGAACAATCCAGCAATAATGGTGATATTGAATCCGCTGATAGCAATGACATGGGCTGTGCCAGTCTTCTTGAAGTCCTCCTGAACTGGCTCTGGAATTCCTTTATCTACCCCTAACAGAATTCCAGCCAGCAAAGAAGCTTCTGGGTCCGGGTAGATCTGGTAAACAACCCTCAAAGCCCGCTCTTTCAGGGCATAAATCCCCTTCAAAAGTGGCTTGCCCTGGTTCTCCCCCAAAGGGAGCGCATATGCCCGCCCCATATAGGCATATATCCCTTTGAGTGCCAGGTAGTCACGGTAAGAGAAATCCTCGGATACCGGCGGTGTCTCCAGTCGACCATGTAGCCTCACCCGGTCGCCATAGCGGAATATCTCTCCAGGCGGGATCCTGGCTAAAACAAGCCCGTCAACTGCCACAAAAGGCAAATTATCTGCAAACTGCAGGCGATCGACCTCAACTCGCAGGTTTGTATATGAATCGCGCATATCTGCCGGCTTGACCAGATATCCTTCTAAGGTTACTTCACCATCCAGGTCGTTGTACCAGGCAATAAAATCAGGCTCAAGAACCGGTTGGACAGATTGGTAACGCGCAGCTCCAAGCAATATTACCAGCAACAGTAAGGGATAGGGAATGAATAAAGATAGGACCAGCCCAGTGGTTTTTAAGAAAAAAGGGGAATCAACAAAACCCGCCCACAGATTAGCCAACCTGTTATTAGATCGGCTTAATACCCGCCAGAGCAGCCAAATTACCAGGGTTGCAGTTGCCAGATAGAGCCAGATGCTTGTTGGCAATTTGAGATTTGCACCCAGGAGAATGCCGGCTAAAAATGCAAGCGATAGCCACAATAGGGGCATTGGTGTCAGCCTTGATATATCCGAATTTTGTTATTTTGGTTTATGATATTGTCTAAATTATAATTTTGTTGTAAAGTTACTAGTAGTTTTTTAATACTGGATTATCTTTGGATATTTTGTCGATACGAGAAGATACTTATGGCAGAAATTACCCGTCTCGAATTGATCAAGCTGATCGCATTAGCCAGCAAGAGTGGTCTGAACCTGCGCGGCGTGGACCTGAGCAATGCTGATTTACATCATCTGAGTTTTGTTGGAGTTGATCTGTCTTACTCCAATCTCAGTCGAGTCAATTTACGGCAGGCTGATCTAACGAACGCAAACTTGCACCTGGCAAACCTCGTTTACGCTGACCTGAGCGAGGCGACTCTCCAGAGTGCAATCCTTCGTGAGGCTAATCTCTGTGGAGCAGACCTCAGGAATACCGACTTGCGCCAGACTGATCTGCGCGAAGCGGATTTGCGCGATGTTAATTTACGAGGTGCGGATCTATCCGGTGCCAACCTGTGGAAGTCCAATATGAAAGGCGCACAGCTTAAATACACCAATATTGAAGCTGCCAAAGGCTTGCCCCCCGAAGTTGAACGCTGGTTAGCCAGTAACGCACCCTGAATTTCCTGCTCCAATCCTATTCTATCCTGTTCATCAACTTACATTGTCAATTGGAATTAGGCGCGCCATTCATTATGGTATGGGTGCGACTAAGTATGAATTCAAGGTTGAAAGTCTCCATTCACGAAAACTCTATCAAACTCACCCAGGTACAGACCAGCAATATCTTCATTATGAATGATGATTGTGTTCTCATCATTGCGCAACCCAGCACTACTGGAAAAATTATACGATCCTGTAATCACCACTCGCTCATCTATGATGATTACTTTGTGATGCATATTCCGTGGGTTTCCATCTAACCTGACATCTAAACCATGATAAATAAATGTCATATATTCACTTCCGATATTAGATCGATATTGCGTCCGTTCAAATACACCTGATACTGTCACGCCAGATTGAGCCCTTTCGATCATAGCCTCCGCGATTGCACTTGAGGTGAACGAAAAAGCCAAAAAGAAAATACTCGACTCTGCCTCACCAATTAGACGAATGATTTGAGCTTCTGTGTAATCATCCGGTGAAAAATATACCTCTATCAGCGTTCCTTCACATAATAACGTAGGATCGGGTGTGTTTGATGGAGAGCCAGCTCCAAATAATCCATCAACGAACATTTCCTCAAATTCGACCAGATAATTCTGAGCCAGTTTAGATGAGCGGATTCGGATCAGATTGTTATTGTTTAGATAAGCCCCTGTGCGGGTGAAATTCATCGAACCTGTCCAAACCTCTCTTCGGTCAATGATTACAAATTTATTGTGCATCAACCCGTAACCCCTGTCACCTCTCACCGAAATCTCTGCCTCTAATAAAGTCTGAATTTCAGGCTTATCTATATTGTCCCCATCACACACCACCCGGACGTCAACCCCCCGCTGATTAGCTGATAACAAGGCATCCCGAAGCCTCCAGAGATCTAGATCATATATGGCAACATCTACGCTCATTCGCGCCTGGTCGATGGCTGCTGCCAGGTGTTCTTCGGGACCGCCGCGGTAAGAAAGGCTGTTGGGGCTGCCAGGATCAGTAAAATAGACGCTGTACCAATCGGCAGTCACGACTTCTGTGCCAGAAGCTCCCTCATTACCTTGTGCCGATCTAGCCCTAATGGCATAGATAATGAAAGCCGCGAACAGCACGACAAGGATAAGTCCAAGAGCTGCAAACTTAATTGTTGCTCTTGCAAACTTATCCACCTTGTAAGTACTATGAGCCACGGATATCTTCTTCTTGTCTAATTGTTACTAAACATCTGCTTCACACCCCCTGTTCATAAACAATCATTCCATCAATGGACAAAGGAACCTAACGATCATTGAAGAAAGGAGCCTATTGATATTTAAAGGCTATTTCAGAATCCATAACACCGGCTCAGTCAAATCCAGAGAAAATTCAACTTTCTTGACCTTGTCCTTGCCCAAAATTCTTGCATGCCCATGGTCGACTTGCAGTTCACCTCCACACTGGGGACAGGTCAGCGTGCTTTCAGGCAAGGCAATTTCCATGAACTGGATTATAGCAGAATTAATAGTTTTATGAGTTTTTCCTGAGAGAAAACGCGATGTTCCATTCCATCCACCGCCTCGGATAACCCTATTTATGTCCTGCTCTCAACCCTGGAAATTTGGGAAACAAATCACCACGATTGGCTTTCCACGCAGGTGGGTTAAAAAGACCAACTTTTCCTTTTCCCCGTTTAGTCGTAGCTCCCGGATTAAAGCTTCTGGCTGGATCGGCGAGCCCCTCTTTTTGACCACAACCTGCCCGACTCTTCGCTCTCTCAAGTATGCCCTCAGCCGTTTCAACCCAAAAGGAAACCAGTCTTCTACCTGCCAACAGCGCGCGAACGGCGTATCCACAACTTTATCTGAAGTCAGGTAAGCGATATCAGGGTCAAGTTGCACAGCATCTAACATCTCACCCAGCCTGGACACCAGCTTCGAGCGTAGAATCGATGGGTCCGGTTCATACAGGTAGCGTCGTGGCTCACCCAGCTGCAACTGTCTTCCTTCGCCACCTTCAGAACACTTGTCATTTTCTTCCAGCGTATGAGGCCCAGGTAGCACCGTCGCTCGCCGGGAGGTGGTCTTCAAGGGTCCGAACCACAAAGCAGCTTCTTTCAGTTCGCCTCTCAGCGAGATGAACTCCACCTCCGCTTCGAAATCCTGCAGCTCATCCAGATTCACCCCTGGGGAAATCTTCGCCCCAACCGCTGAATACCGCGGAAGCCAGGATTCGATGGTTTTCAGAGGAGGCAGGTAATCATGAATTGTATAAATGCGTTTGCTTTCAGTTCGCCGGGCTGGATCAAAGAATATTCCAGTCCTGGCTGCGCTGTGTATAGGTATGCGATCCGATATATCCGCTTGAATAAATTCTATGGTTTTGTCTGGGAAAATTGCCCAGGTGTTAGCAGCTGCCATTGCCAGCCTTAGTATATCGATGTCAATCCCAACCACACTGGCTATCTGTGATAAGGCAAGCGTATCCCCTCCAATCGAGCAACCCAGATCCATCACCCGTTCAAAACGCCGGAACCGCCCGCAACGGTAAGTCGACACTTCCCAGTTGGAGGCTTGCTCAAGCGCTTCGCGGCTGAAATACATTTGCTCCGCAAAAGGAAATTTACTGGTCGCCTTCTCCCTCAAAATGGTGGTTTCAAGCGCAGCCCTCGCCAGATGGCGGGGATAACTGCGGCTTAAAACATCAAAGTGACGCAGGAAATCCTTCTCCTGCGGTTTAAAAGCAACAGCCTGTTCTAATACCCGCTGACCATAGGGTTTGAGCAGGTTGTGAAAGTCGTCTAAATCCACATCTTTTCCAATTTATGGGAAAGCAGCTGCTTCCGCCTGGCATTTCCATCTATGGTCAGGAGGCGCTTCGTTCCCTGCCAACTGGACTACCGTAAAAGGCATCGAAGGATCAGGAGTAAATTTGTCTGCATAACCTAACCGATAATAACCCTCTCCAGCTTCATAACACCACCTGTTTGGCATATGTGTCACCGGTATTGGGATATACCATAAATAACGTGGAAAGAGGTCACTTAATTCCTCAGGATAATGATTGTTCTGATCATAATAACTCATGATTGCCTGGTTGATCCGCTCAGCTCGCTCAAGATGTATTTCCTCAGCTGAATAATGGAGCGGAATAATTGCTGCTGGGATTAATCCCGCGACAAAAACTGTAACCAGGGCAACAGTGATGATTTTTCGCCAACCAGACAGCTCCCACGAGAGCCCAATAACAGCCAATGCGCCTCCTGAAAACGTAAAAAATAATAACTCCTCTCTAAATACCATATGCCCTCCCCACACTGGACTGATGGTCTGTGCGAATAACGCGATATAAGCCAGAACGAAGGTGACTACAACCCCTGCCACCGCCGTGGCCTTATGCCATAATTTCAGACTCTCTCCTTGTGACAGAAGCGATTGAAGCAACCTCGCAGCGACGATTACTGCAAATGGCCAGAATAAGAAATTGAAGATGATATAGCTGAGATAATTAAAGAAAATTGGTGGAAGAATCGAGAATGCCAGGGAGGTTGGTGGCAGGTTGTCCATCATAAGAAATATCAGCACACTGATATACATGTACAACAAGAACAGGTTAAATGGCCACCGCCATCTACCAGGCAACTCCCATCCAAACCAGAAAACTGCAAGGACAATTCCAAAAATGATCAAATACCAAAAGATTAAACTACTTTCAATGGAACCAATATCGCCCGTCAGTAACCCTGTGGACAAAAAGATAAGTACACATGTGTACGTGAGCAAAAATAGTAATAAGCGTTCATCCATATGTTCTTGATTCTTGACCAGATGAATTATAGATCCCGCCATTAATACTGGCAGGAAAGATAGTAATCCTAGAGGTGGGATGCGGGACAATTCTCTCAGGGTTGTTTCGGGATCAAAGATCATCTCAATGTGAAGAAATAAAGATACTGGCAGCATCACCAGTAAGAATAGCAACCAACCATAAACAGCCCACTTATGCTGGCGACAGAAACTGAACAGTACCCCCACCAGCGCAATCAATCCTAGAATGGCAGCTGTGGAAATATATTCGGAGCCTTCTGGAAAGCCTTCCTCCATCCATCCAATCCATCTGAAAGGGGAGCTCGGTTGGGAACTGGTAAGCCCCGGATCTGCCATGCCTGGCACTGCCCCAGAATATTCATCAAGGGGTATCAGGTTGGAGAAAGTCCAGCTCAACCCCAACACGAACAGGATCGTCAGACCGACCCAGGCGGCTCCCTGAGTAAAATGAAGTAAATTATGTCTGCGTTGTCGTCTCGGAATTCGCTGTTTTAGGTCAGATATTGGATCCTGATTGCCTGGTTGAAAGTTCAAAATATCTGGGAGGTCTTTCTCTTCAAGCTTATCCAACAAGCTGGCATCTGCCCGGCATTGGCAACACTCCTCCAAATGCTTGTAAAGTTCTGCCTGTTCCCACTCTTTAATTTCCCCTGAATTGGCTTTCTCGATTAGTTCAAATGCCTTCCGATGGTTGTTACCCATGGCACTTTCCTCTTCCCAGACTGTCATCCCTCATCAATTATTACCATCTTAAGCCGCAGTTTGCGAAAGGCGTCGTACATCCGGTTGTACACTGTTTTCTCATTGGTCTCCATAATCTCAGCGATCTCCTTGACGCTTAGGTGATGCCTGAAACGCAGCAAGATTACCAACCGGTGCCTGTCTTTCAGCCCATCCACAGCTGACCATAGATCAGACCTGGATTCTTTTTCCAACGCAGTTTGCTCGGCACTGCCGGTTCTTGCTATCCAGGACTGGGAGGTAATGAGCAACCGCTGCATGGCTTCTCGTGCCCGGCGTTTTCGCAGGTGCCCCCGGCACGTGTTGAGAGCCAGTTTATACAGCCAGGCTCTGAAATTTGTTCCCACCTGATAGCTGTTTAGATTCAGCAACGCAGCGATAAAAGTCTCTTGAACAGCATCCTGGGCTTCATCGGCATCCTGTAGAATTGATATTGCAAGTTTGTATAATGCTGCCCGGTATTCAACAACCAATGCCCTGACAATCAAATCCTGGTCGGGTTTGGAGCTGCGTAGCAGGCTGTCGATGTCAGGTGAGGTTTCTACCATGCCACTATTAAAACGCGCTTCGGTTGATTAATTCTTGATTTTGACCCCACATTTCCCGATTTCCTGCTTGTAAAAAACAAGAACGTGTTTACCAGAATATATAATTTACAGAATTACCCGTTGCTGTTCTCCAACATTAATCGGACGGCCTTTCTGGCTACCTCGACCGCAAAATTAGTCCCTCGGTCCCAGGGGTATACCTGGCTCATGCTGGCAAAATATAATCCAGGTATAGGTGTGCGGATTGCAGGCACATTTAGGGAATGATTTAATTGCGGGACTGGTTGGGCATACTTTGTGCGGAATAACCAGGTTTGTCGCACCCAATCTGGTTTGAACTTAGGGTTGAAGCGTGGCAACACTGGCAGGAAACGCCCTAAAAGTTGTTCCTCACTCAATGAAAAATATTCATGCCCCGGATCCAGGTAATCTCCGCAGTAGACGATATGGTCTCCCCCGAAGTGCTCACTTGACAAGAAGTTGGTATGTTCCACTAAAGCCAGGAACGGGAAACCAGCCACTTTTGGAAGGTTATACCAGTAATAGCCCTGCTCAGAGAGCTTTTGTTTTAATGCCAGTACCATCACTACTGCTCCCATGCTCTTCAAAGCTAATAACCCCTGTAAGTAATCAGTTGGAAGAGATGGCGTCATGCGCGCCAAGAGTGCTGGTGAGGTTGTGGACAAGACCTGGTCAAACTCCTTTTTTCCTCTTTCGGTTTCAACTGATAATCTACTGGACTGATCGGGGTGAATCTGGCTTACTCCCTCTGACAGGTAAATTTCCACCCCCATTTGGCGCAGGCGTTCTGCCAGGCGGTCTGCGAAAGCCTGAAAACCTCCCTGAAAACTGCCCAGTCGAGAAGTGCGCGCTTTCAGCCGCGCCCACATCCAGGCCATATTAACCTCTTTGTAATGTGGTCCAAACTTACCAACCAGCAGAGGTTCCCACATCAGCTCGTAGACCCGATCGCCAGCCCACTTGCGCATCCATGCATCCACAGTGGTCTTTTCGAACTGTTTCCAGTTATTTGTCAGCCGCAGGTACAACCCAACCAATCCAAAACGGATTTTATCTAATCCCCAACCCAATCCAGGAAAAAGCGCGGCCGACAGGATCGAATCAAACGGGTAGAAACGGTCCTGGTGATACATCACCGTCAACGGTCTCGGGAAAATCACCTGGTCCTGCCAACCCAACTCCTCAATCAAACCTAGAATATGCCGGTCAGTTGCAAACCAGTGATGGTAATACTTCTCGACCGACCAGTCCCAATGGGGTTGCTTGAATCCGCTCGCCAAACCACCGACAGTATCGGTAGCCTCAAAAATGCTCACCTGGCAACCAGCCTTTTGAAGGTCGTAGGCAGCTGCCATCCCGCCTATCCCAGCGCCAATTATGGCAATGCGTGACTTATCGTTATTTCTCACTATCTTCCTCTACACTTTCAACTTCCTTACGGGCTTCCCCCACCGCCTCTTTCCAGCGAATCCCTTCTCTGGTCAAATAATACGCTCCTAAAGCCGTTATCGGTAGCCAAAGTGCCACGTGTAGCACAAATGTATAAGCAGCAGCTACTGCGTGATCAACACCATATGCTACCAGCACTGCAATCCCGGGCGCATCGAAAGTGCCCACATAACCCGGAGCGGAGGGAATGGTCGTAGCCAGGTTGACGATCCCGTTCATCAGCATTAGTGCAAAGAAACTGACCTCCAGCGGGAAAGCATGCATCACGAACCAGTACTTACCTGTTTCAAGCAACCAGATGACTACCGATGTTAAAAATACCATCAGAGCTTCACGCGGTGTCCTTAACGAAGCCAGCCCACCTAAAAACAGCCCAGCCAGGTCCAACACTTGCGGTCTCAAACGGGCAGGTACCAGCCGCTGGACCAAGATCTGCACGATCTGATCGGTTTTTACCGGAAACATGGCTGCCAGCAGGAAAACAATCAGGGCACCAAGAAAAGCGCCGGTTCCTACCAGCGCTACAACTCGAATGCTGCCCACCAACCCCGAATCTTCAGTCAGGCGAGCCAGCTCAGGCAGGTTTAAGAAGATAAATGACAGCATCACCACCCCATCAAAAATACGCTCGACGATAATTGTCGCCAGAGAGGATGATATCGAGACGCCTTCCCGCCTTTTCAGTACCACCGCGCGCAAAACTTCACCAGCACGCGCTGGGAAGATGTTATTGCCCATATAGCCAATAGCCACCACAGGGAACATCTTTCGGGTAGAGATGGCTTTGACCGGTCGTAACAGGTAATGCCATCGCCAGGCACGCGCCCACACACCCAGGAAATAGACCAAAATACCGGGGATCAGCCACCAGTAATTGGCTCCTTGCACTGCCCCCCATAAGTCCTCGATGTGTAATCCCCTAAGGGCAATGTACAGAAAAATCAGGCTGATGACCAGCCCGACCCAGAATTGCCAACGCTTCATGGCGACCATTCTACCACTCATCAACCTGCTCTGTTAATCGAAACCAAATCCGGTTTTTTGGGTGACAACTCAGGGATCAAGTCTGTCTCTCTCGACCTGGTTGTCTACCTTTTTTTGGTCTGAATCTCGGGAATTCTTTTATAATACATACATGAAGGTTCGCCATTTAGCTTTTACTTTGGTGCTGGTTCTGATACTGCTGGGAGTTGGAATCGGATACATTGTGCTGTCACCCAGCCTGGTCAGCGTATCGCCGCGGCCTGGTGAAGAGGATGTAATGGCCGCTTCTCCAGTGCAATTGACTTTTTCTCGAGGAATGCAGGCGGATTCTGTCGAGGAACGGTTGGTATTCAAGCCTGAGAGGACCGGTGGGTTTCTGTGGGAGGAGAACACCCTGACCTTCAAACCAGACCAACCCTGGGCGAGCGGCGAAGAAATAAGCGTTCGCTTAGAAGCTGGCGCCCGTTCAGCCGGGTTTATCCCGCTAGCTGTGCGGGATAGCACTGAATGGACTTTCACTATCAGCCAGTCGCGGTTGCTCTATCTGTTCCCAATGGACGGGCTGGCCAACCTGTTTGCTTATGATCCAAACTCTGATGAAACCCAACAGTTGACCTTCAGCACATCCGGGTTGCTGGATTTTAGCACCAGTTTGGATGGAAGGTTGATCTATTTTAGCGAGCGCAACTCAAACGGGGGCAGCGATATCTATCTAATCGACCGACTGGTCTTGAGCCAGGGTGAAACGGGGATTTACCGGTTGCTTGCCTGTCCTCAGGCTTTATGCCATACCCCTCAGGTTTCGCTGGATGGGGCTATGCTTGCTTACGAGCGGGAACCCCTGCCAGAGAGCGGTCAACCGCTCTTCACTCAGGTCTGGCTGCTGGAGCTATCTGGCGAGAACAAGAGCGTCCCTGGTGATGCGGTTCAGTATCTGGCAGGTGATGATGGTCACGCAACCATGCTGCCCAGCTGGTCGTCCACAGGCTGGTTATCGTTTTATGATCTGAGCCTGAGGGCTTTCATATTGCTCAACCCCGTCAGCAATGAGAGGCTGGAGTTTCCCAACGAGACCGGCGAACCAGGCGCCTGGTCACCTGACGGGGAGGCCTTCATAGCGCCAGAAATCATTTTTACGCCAGCACCAGAAGGGATGGAAGAGTTCAGCCAGATGGCAGCAAGCCACCTGATGCGCTTCGATCTCAATACCCAGGAGATACGCAACCTGAGTCAGGGAGTGGCGCTTGAGGATACTTTTCCGTCGTTCTCGCCGGATGGCAGTCGGCTGGCTTTCACGCGCAGGTTTCTGGATGAGCACCGCTGGACGCTCGGTCGACAAATTTGGGTGATGGTGGTCGACAGCGGTGAAACCGAACCGCTGACAAGCTCTCCAAGCTTTAACCATTACGGTATTGCCTGGAGCCCGGGAGGGGATCGGTTGGTTTACCTGCGCTTTAACCTGGACCGTTTGACCGATCCGGGTGAGCTGTGGTTGGTAGAGCTAAAACGTGGCGAGCAGGTTCAAATCATAACAGGGGGATATTCACCGCGATGGATTCCTTGATAAGAAACTGCAAGTTGATGGTCTATTGTTGAGGGTTGTAAGTATTCTGGCGACTGAAGTTACACTGATGAATTTTCCAAAGTCCACCAGTGTGTACTTTTGGAAGAAAAGTTTGGCATTGATATTTTTCGTCTTGCCATAAAAGACCATCTTCCCAGAAAACCCCAATGTCACCTTGAAAATTATTCATCCTGTGAGGTCTTCAGGAAAGGTTTACATTTATTGGTTCAACTCGGTGGTGAAAGTGGTCTATTTCAAGTAGTGAATACAGGATGTTTTGAACCAGAAGTTTTTCGCCTATCTCTCCTTTTAGGCGATAATGACTTCATCCAGGCCGCGTTTGGGCACATGGTGGACACCTTGCTCATCACGCCAATATTTAAAATCACCTTCAGGTGCCATGGGTTCGATCACGACCGTCTCTTTAGGCTTACCAAGGGCAATCACCAGCAGAATTTCATAATGGTCGGGGATATCCAAAAACTGGGACAAATCGCTGCGACGGATAGAGCCGATGATGCAGCCTCCCAAACCCTGCTCCACTGCTCCTAGCAGAATACTCTGGGCGGCTATGCCGTGATCGCAGCCGAAGGATTGGGCGATGGTCTTATCGCCCAGTATGATAATGTAGGCAGCTGGCCGCTCGCCTTCTTCAGGACCTTGCCATTCTTTAAGATAGCCAGCCCAAGCCAGGGTTTGGAAGATTTCGGCGTTCTTTTTTGGATCGGATGAAAGCATGTACTTTAATGGCTGCTTGTTGGCTGCCGAAGCAGATAACCTGGCCAATTCAACCAGCCCCCTGAGCGTCTCCAGGCTGACTGGGTCATCCTGGAAAAACCGGCGGTAGCTTCTGTTTTTTACAATCAAGTCTTTGAGCATGATGAATTTTCCTCCTCTTGACTGAGCCTGACGGATCAGCAGTTAATGATTAGCGGGCACACCGTAACAACCCCAACTATCTTAATTATACACAAGTGCATAAATACCTGGCAAGCTCAGCTGTGCCAGTATGCCAAATGGCCTCACATGCAAAACTGTCAAAACCGCAAGAAAAATTAACCAACCAAAAATGTTACAGAGGTGATATTTCCAAGCTTTTTTTCCCTATAATCCAGATAAGTAATTTTTTTTGGTGATGTATTAATTCTTTTTTTGAGCAGCTGTACGATAAACCGATGATTAATTATTCTCTTTTTTATGAGGAAGCAGTGATGAAATCAATAAAGGAAATTAGAAAGGGGAAGTTTGGGAAAAAATTCGAGCAAGGCCAGGTAATAATCCTGATGGCGCTGGCAATGGTCGCCTTATTGGGTTTCACATCGCTGGCAATTGACGGTGGCATGCTGTATGCAGACCGGCGCGCCGCTCAAAATGCGGCGGACGCAGCCGCGTTTGCCGGCATCCTCAAAAAAGCCAAAGGATTATCCGATGCAGACGCCATCATGGCAGCAGTCGATCTTGCCAGCACGAATGGATACGAGAGCAGCCAGGTGAATGTAGAGGTGTGGTCACAATCGGATATAACTGGCAATTACGATTTTGTCTCAGTTGATGTGACGGCAACGACCAGGACTGCCTTTTTGCATTTTGTATTCGATGGAGAAGCCAGTAATAAGGTAATGGCGGTCACTAAAGTCAGAGCGGCTGGCCCGGCTTTTCCCGAGGTCGCCATTGTGGCTATGAATGACTGCACCACAGGCAGCGGTCCCCTATTATCAATAACCGGTGGTGGCAACAGCGGCGGTGTGTTGACCTACAATGGTGGTATGTTCATTAACTCGCCAGAACCCTCTGGGTCTGGCCATTGTGCGATCAATCCACCGAGCAGTGCGGTGACCTGGGGAATTCGGGCCTTCGACGGATATAAGATCTGGTCTGTCGGCTCCCACGCCTACAATGGGCAAACGAAAGTGTCCCCCGTCCCTATCCAAGTCGGCTTCAACGGAGGCCAACCCATATCCGATCCACTGGCAGGTTTGCTCGAGCCGCAGTGTACGGCCAATGGATCAGTGGTGGGGGGCGTTCACCAACCCGGACGCTATGGTGGTCCAGGGCAGCCTTCCCTGAGCGGTAATCAGGATAAGACCTTTGCCCCTGGTATCTACTGCATCAGTGGGGATGTTACCGTAGCTGGAAATGGGAGCTGGAGCGGAGATGGCGTGGTCTTGAATTTTATGAATGGCGCCCTTTCATTCAGAGGCAATGGGAATTTGACCCTGACCGCGCCTAACGCCACGAATTGCATTGGAAACAATGGTGATCTCACAGCCAGCTGTACGTATAAAGGGATAGTAATGTATTCGTCCCGAGCCAACACAAACACGCTGGACATACGCGGAAATGGCGACATCCGGGTCACAGGCCTGGTTTACGCTCTGAATGGAAGAGTCGAAGGTAAGGGCGGCGGGGCTGATCCAGACGATTGGGTCGTGAGAGGGCAGATTATCGCTGGTTCGGTCGCCGGAGATGGTAACGGAAGCTTCGTGGTCTCCTATGACGCTGACAACACCTACCACATAAATACGCTGATGAATCTGGAACAATGATGCCCCAGCTGAGAGGTTGGCGTAAATTCCAGGAGCCTAAGCAATTCAGAATGTTGATAGGTAGATGCTAAAACTGCTTGATATTTGGAACCCGGTAAATATGTGGCAAAGACAACCCACCCAAAAGCAGGTGCAGGGCGGGCACCTGTTAGCTAAATCAAAATCTGAGGATGTGGCTGCGTGCAATCAACCATCTTCACATTTAATCAAGGCGGTCTTTCGATTCTTCCATTCCCAGGTCAACAGCTATCAGGATGCAGAAAACCTGACTGAGACCACCTTTTTTTTGGTCTATGGTTCCCATTCTAAACGTAACCAACCTGACTCAACAACTTTAGCGCAGCTATTTCAAGTTGCCAGGAAGCTCTTACATGACTACCAACAAGAAAATCCCAAAGCCAGAAACGGCACCAGCCAAGGTTACGGTGAATTTTCGGGACTGCGAGCGGACAATAATAAAACCAGAAAGCTCATTAAAGAGCAAGAAGCGTTACGGCAGGCACTGAATAAACTCGAGGTCGATCATCAGACTGTCCTGGTCTCACGCTTTATGAGCGGTCTAACAATCGAAGAAACGGCGCAAATGATGGGACATGAACCCGATTCGGTGTTGGAATTACAACATCAGGCTTTGAACGCTTTAAATCAAATACTCGGATAATTCCACGTTTTTGGTGGAGGTGATAACAAGTTTGTTGGAGATAAAGGGTGAGTGAGGGTTTAACAAAGGTGAATGAGATCAATGAAAATGCTATAATACCTCCCAACTTATTGAGCCTTCACTCGCTCTAGAAAAACCAAAGATAAAGCTTTTTGAAAAGGACGAAATCGATGTACGAGAACATGGTCTCACTGGCAATCGGTTTTATCGCCTTAACCACTGGACGGCAGGTTTATTGGCTGTACAGCGGCGGTATTGCACTGGTCAGCATTTTCATCCTGTCACCAATCTATTTTAACCTGCCTCAAAGCAATGAATTGTTGGTGATTGCCGCTTTGGGTGGTATTGTTGTTGGGCTATTCACCTTATTGTTCGGACGCCCAATGGTACATGCCGCCGCGTTCCTGACTGGTGGATTCCTGGCTACCATGTTGCCAGTCCAACTTGGTTTTGGGATTTCCTGGTTGAGTTTGATCGCGTACGCGATTGGAGGAATCCTCTCGGTTGTTTTAGCGTTGATCTGGTTCGATACAATGATTATTGTCCTTTCAGCCCTGGCAGGCAGCAGCCTGATCGTTGAGACACTCACTTTAGGTGATTATGATCGCATCGTAATTTTTTTTGGGATAACGATTATTGGGATCGCAATACAATCGATTTTAATGCGTTATTATCCGGAGGAGATAGAAGGCTGAAGTTTGCATAGCTGTAAATTTTCAGACAAGAATTTCCATTAAAATATCCACCATAACGGTATGGTGAATTGGTAAGAACGCTGAAAACAAGAAAATTTTAGTCCAGTGTGAATGTTGTGTTTAAGAAATTATGCCCGTTATCCTGCTACGCCTCCCGAAGATACAGACTGCACCCTTGGAAAGACCCAGGCAATGTCCCTACTGCCAGGGTGAAATCCTTCAGCGTTGGGGGCGTGAAACCCGAACCGTTTACGACCAAAAAGAGCGCCAGACTGAGATCCACCGCTACCGCTGCAGCAATTGCGGTCGGACATTCCGGAGTTATCACAACGACGTCGGGCAGGCTTCGCGCACCCAGCGGATCAGGACTCTGGCAGCGCTAGCCTGGTCGTTAGGCCTCAGCTACCGCGATGTAGCCAGGTTCTTAAGGAAGTATGGGATCAATATCAGCCATACGACTATCTGGCGTGACCGGCAAAAGTTATGGGAAAGAGCCAAGCAAAAGGTGGTAACCGGACCGCTGGAACGATATTCGCTTGATGACGATTTCAAGCTGGATTTTAGCCCCAGGTTGGGTATTGTCGTAGCTGTCGAATGGGGAAATGGCGAGCGCGAGATCCTGGGGACAGTGGATGAATTTAACCCCCGGCGGATAAAGAAATGGCTCGAATCTATCGTGGATGATATTAATATCGTCATCCACCACGTAGAGACCGGTTATTTACGTCAGCAATGATGTTTGCACAGTTAAGGAAAAATTACCTGCCCTCCAGGAAAGACGTTACACGCAATTAACTGCAAATGAATAATATTGAACCGGTTAGGCTTTACTCAACCACTCACTGGCTGAAGTGTGAAGCAATTACGGCAATATCCAGTATGCCACCTCTTCCACTTCCACAGTTAAAGCAACTGTATTGATCGATCCCACAAACACCCCAAACCTGCCAGAGCTGTGGCGGGTATCCCGGACTTCACCCAGCTCATAACCATTGGCATATACTACCAGGCGGCTGCCTTCTGCCCACAGTCCAAAGCGGTTCAGCTCATTTGATCCACTCTTGATGTATTCGCTGGTTGTCCAGTCAATCAGAGGCGTAAAGGAGGAACCATTCCATTCGCGCAGCGAATAGCGACCATCGCAGGAAATCCCAACCAGATAACCGACAAAGCCCGATTCTGGCTTGCTTGCCCGCACCAACATTCCATAGCGGTCGAGGCCGCTGCAGGCTCTGAAAGAACCAGTCATCTCGATATAGAAATTACTCAGCGATGGGCGTGCCACCATCCAACCATCCCAACCGACGGGGTTGAATGCGCGCATCAATAACTCACCATCCTGGACTGAAAAGGATACCAGACCATCGTTGTAGACCGGCCAGTTAGCAGCGCTCTCAAACCCATCTAAAAAATCCGGATCGCCCAGGCGGTCGCGCGGGTCTACTCCCGATGGTTCCAGGGTTGGAGTCGGGGTGACGGTCTCCGTTGGAAGTTCACCAGTTGGCTCTTCGGTGAGGGTCAGTGTTGCTGTCGGTGTATTCTCAGCAACCGTGGGTGTGGCCGCTGCTGGGGTGCCATTGACCGGCGTGGATGGTTGCATGGTTAGAGCCAGATCAGTCAACTGTGCAACAATGGTCTCAGCCGCGGATGTGAACGCTTTTGAAGGGTCATCAGGCGAAGGTGTAACTGGCCTGGTAGCACAACCCGCCAGTGCCAGCATTGTTCCTGCCAGCACAAATACCATGCTTACTGCGATTCTCTTCATAATTGCCTTCTCCCTGTGTTTAACGGCGTGGAAGCGATAAGCTAATTATAAGATCATTTGCTGATCTTATGAAGCATAAATCGAGCGAATTTTCAATCTTTTAATGATTCTATTTACCCCGTTTCTTTATCCAGCCTTGCAAATGTTCCAAATCCCAGGTGTTGGTGACTTGGCTCGCTTTAACCCAACCGCGACGAGCCATTGCCACACCAAACTGCAGCAGATCATATCCTGCCGGGCTGTGTGCGTCCGAGTTGACGGTCAGCAGGACTCCCATTTCGATTGCGCGTCGGGCATGAACGTCATCCAGGTCCAAACGCCGAGGATCGGAGTTGATTTCAAGCACCACACCGTGTTCGGCAGCTGCTTTGAAGATCGTCTCCAGGTCCAGATCAGCCCCTTCACGGTCAGGGATCAACCTGCCCACCGGATGGGCGATGATGTCTACGTGTGGGTTACGGATTGCGTTCAACATCCGCTCTGTCACCTGCTGGCGTGGCTGTCTCAGCCCGCTGTGCAGCGCGGCGATCACAATGTCCAACCCGGCAAGCACCTCGTCGGGATAGTCCAGGCTGCCATCAGCACGGATTTCCATTTCTACGCCGTGGAAAATATGGATCGAATCACCTAATTCGGTTTGAGCTTTTTCAACTTCCTCTCGTTGGGCGAGCAGTTCCTCAGCGCTCAAACCACCAGCAACTCCAAGGCTGTGGGAGTGGTCGGTAACGGCCATATAGTTCCAGCCTCTTTTTCGGGCTGCTTTAGCCATCTCCAGGATTGAATTTTTTCCATCCGACCAGGTTGAGTGGGCGTGCAGGTCGCCTTTGATGTCAGCTAGCTCAAGCAACTCGGGTAAATTACCCTGGCGAGCAGCCTGGACCTCACCTCGATCCTCGCGCAGCTCAGCCGGAATCCACGGAAGGTCCAGGGTTTCATAAACCTTCTGTTCATCGGCACATAATATCTCGCGGCCATCCACCCGTAGAAATGCCTGGTCTGAAAGCGACAGATTCTGTTTTTGCGCCAGTTCTCGCAGGCGTACATTATGCTCCTTTGAGCCGGTGGCGTACTGCAGCGCAGTCCCAAATCTTTGCGGAGGGTGCACCCATAACTGGGCTCGAAGCCCGTTCCTAAATTCAACGCTGGCCTTGGTTTCGCCCCGGCTCAGGATGCGAGATACTTCAGGATCCTGGGCGAAAGCGTCCATCACTGCATGGGAATCCTCAGCAGCAGCCAGCAAATCAATATCTCCAACGGTAGCTTTCATACGGCGTAAACTACCAGCCAGTTCCACCGTCTGCACACCAGGAACACCTCTCAACTTCGCCAGGAGTTCCTGGGCGACAGGCCAGGCCTGGCCAATCGGGGTGCGCAGCGTACGGCGGGAAAGCGATTCCAACCCAGCCAGGATCTTTGCTTCTGACTTCTGACCCATGCCTGGCAGTGAGCGGAGCTTCCCAGACTTAGCGGCTGATTCCAGGTCACTCAAGGTCGATATGCCCAGCTCACGCCAGAATAAGCCTGCTTTTTTGGGTCCGAGATCTGGAACTCGCAGGAGTTCCACCAGGGTTTCAGGTACTTCCTGAACCAGCTTCTCGTAGAACCCCAGCTTGCCAGTTGAGATCAGCTCGTCAATCTTGTCTGCAATAGCTTTGCCTACGCCAGGAATCTCGGTCAACTTTGCCTGTTGGTGATGACCAGCAACATCACTAGCCAGCTCGCGTAGACTCTCTGCCGCACGACGGTATGCCAGCACCTTAAAAATCACCTCGCCTTTGATCTCTAACAGGTCAGCAATTTTGTCAAATGTCTCTGCTATTTCACGATTATTCATCGATAAGCCTCTTTTTTTGAATATATCCATACGCTTGGTGCGGATTGATGCACAGGAGATCAACCTTCAGGTCCAATTCGATACAACCAGGCATTTCGCCGCTTGCCAACGATCTCGATCAAACCTATGGATCGCAGGCAGTAAGCCATTTTCTGAGCCAGGTAGATTGGTTTGCGAATAGCCTGAGCCAACTCATGGGAAGTAAAGGGAACCGGCAGCAAATCTGGTAGAAATGAACGTAAGTGCCCCGGCGAAGCCAACAGCCAGCGATCGACAACATCAAGCAACCTGCGATCCGCGATGCTCCAACCTTTCCTGCGCCAGCTACCCCGGTTATCTCTCAACCAGATTTCCTCCTCCCAGGTCAAGAGCAGCTCTAACTCAAAGTTGGGATGCAAGATTAACGCCGGGATCCTGACCAGCTCAATGAACAAGTCCTCATAGCAACCCTGCTTGGGTGATTTCCGCCTGCCAATGATGCGTCCATCCTTTTCGGTGCGGACGATCCATTTTTTTTGGGCGATGGGATAGACCAGACGTACGTGGTGCTGTTCGACCAGGCGATTTAGCTTCGCCTTGATCGCCGAGAAGTTGGCAGTCTGGATTTCGATCAGGCTGTCATCGCGCAGGATGTCTACAACATATCCATCTACAACCTGCTCTAACTGGTCACCAGGACGGGCATACCAGCTCTTCAACCCGGCATGGAGGGAGGTCTCCTTCAGCGTGCCAATTCCGACAGATTGGGTCAACAGAGTTTTGCCATCTTGATTTGTGTTTTTTTCTGTCATATCTGGTCTAATCAAATGAAGATCACTCTCCAGCCCAGTTCATGCAACCTGACCCTACGCAAGCCGTGTGTATACCTACTGGAGGTTAATTCATGCTCACTTTTTTACCAGGCGGATAAAAGCAGGGGTGTTCAAACCACGCTCTAAATTAAAAACCATGTAGTTTTGCACCAGCCGTTCGATCTCATCATTGACCTCATCAGAGAGTCGCGCCCGAGCTGATTCTTCAAACGAACTACGCTGGAAATGGCGCAGGTATTTTAACGCCTGCAGACTTATGGGCTTTGCATCTGGCGTTTGTTTTCCACAACTTGGACAAACAGCCCCGCCCAGGCTGTTTGAGAAATATTGATCTTGAGCCTGGATGCCTGCCTGGCAGCCAGCGCAATTGAATAATTGAGGCCGGTAGCCAAGCAAGTCTAACAAGCGAACTTCATAATACCGTAACGTCAACTGAACATCTATCCCGGTGTTCAAGCGGTGCAGGGTATCGCTCAACAACCGGTAAAGGCCTCGATTCTCGTCCTCGTCGAAAGTAAAACGGTCGAGTAATTCAACCACGTAAGCTGCATAGCCCACCTTCAGTAAGTCCTCCCTCAAATTCCAATATCCATCAATCGCTTCTGCCTGGGTAATGATTGGCAGGTCCCGGGTTTTTGCCATCATTAACCGGACTCGAGTGAAAGGTTCCAGGTGGCCTGCCTTACGAGAGCGAATCTTTCGAACACCCTTGGCGACTGCGCGTATTTTTCCATGACCGAGCGTGTAAATCCATAATAAACGATCAGCTTCACCCCAGTTGCTGTGGCGAAGTACTACCCCTTCATCGCTGAGAGAACGGTCCCGAACAGGCATAAGATAATTATATAGTAAACTGGTATCTTTATTCGCCTAATCGAGAAAAAGTTGACGAACGCCTGCCCATCTGGTAAAATCCTCTTGCCCGGAGCGTTGTACCCTTCGCCCGGGTCTGCTTTTGCAGACTAAAACCAAAAAATCATTATTCGAAAGGGCTTGATAAAAATGAAAGTACTGTTACTCAAAGATGTATATAAATTGGGAAGGGCAGGAGATGTTAAACGGGTCGCGGCTGGTTATGGTAGAAACTTCTTGCTACCTCAAGGATTAGCAGTTTTAGCCACCCCTGGTGCTCTCAAGCAAGTTGAAAAAATCCGGTCGCAGGCCGACAGCCAGCGTGAGATCCTCAATCTGGAGTTAGCCGGAGTGGCTGAAAAACTGGCTGAAACTATTTTGACATTCCCTGCCAGAGCCAGCGAGACCGGAAAGTTGTACGGCTCTATCACCACCCAGATGATCTCTGATGAGCTGACTTCCAGAGTAGGGGTTGAAATTCACCGGCGGCAGTTCGATGCCCAGCCTCTCAGAAAGCTGGGTGAGCATAAAATTCAAGTTCGCCTGACAGTTGACCTGGTCCCTGAAGTCACCGTGATCGTTTATCGTGAAGGTGAAGCCCCACCATTGCCAACGGAAGAGGTAGAGGGTGAAATCGCCGCAGTCACCGAGGCTGAAGGCGAGGTTGAGACTGAGTTCACCACAGAAGTTGAAGTAGAAACTGCGGTAGAAATTGAAGAAGTCAAGAACGATGAGGGAGAAACAGCCAGCGAGTAATTAAATATTGAAATAGAGATGGCTCATTTACTTCCTGGACACTAAGCAAACTTGAGCTTCATAAATAATCAGCGCCGGTCAGATAGCAGATAAATGGCTCTCCACCGGCGCTTTATAATTACTGTATAATCTAGTACATCTGAGATGATAGAAAAAATCGGTCAAGAACTTGCTCAGGCACGCCAGGAGCGCGGCCTGAAATTAGAGCAAATTGCGCACGAGACCCATATTCGCCTGCACTACCTGCAAGCGTTGGAAGCTTGTGAATTCCACAAGTTACCTTCGCGGGTACAGGCCAAAGGTTTCTTGCGCGCGTACGCTGCCTACCTGGGGATATCTCCTGAACCACTGCTAGCTGCACTGGATGACAAGCCGGTCAAATCTGCACCTGTCCAGCCAGCTCAACCGCAACAATCCCTAAAACCGGAAGAAGCACAATCCGAACAAGCAAAAGCTATCTTTGAGGAGATCGGTCAAGATCTTCAGAAACAAAGGGAGCTTTTAGGTCTTTCGATCGAAGATGTCGCCCGCCACACCCACCTGCGCGATCACTATTTAGAAGCCATAGAAGCAGGTGATTTAAATGGTCTTCCCTCACCCGTACAGGGGCGGGGAATGCTACAGAATTATGCAGCTTTTATCGGCCTGGATCCCGAACGGTTGTTGCTCAAGTTTGCCGAAGGGCTGCAGATACGCCAATCCACAAAACGAGCCACACAACCCAAAAAGGCTGTTACCCGTAAGACAGGGTTAGCTCAATCTCCTATACTGAGATTATTTTCTCCCGACGTTTTGGTAGGTTTGCTTTTGGTCACCTGTCTGCTGGGGTTTGTTGTTTGGGGCGTCATCCAAATTAATGCAATCCAATCCAGCCCCGAAACACTGCCAACCTTTCCTTCCATCGCCGATTCGCTTTTATCAACGCCAGGTGGGATTCAAGTTCCAGATAACGATCAGCCAGACCCATCAACCACAGAGGATGATTCAGGGGAACTGCTAACACCTTCTACGGGTAACGATAACCAATCAGATGAAGACCAGATACCAACGGATAACGAAGCCCTGATCCCCACACCTTCTGACGGGTCTGTCATGGTACACCTGGTTATCAGGCAACGCGCCTGGTTAAGAGTAACTGTTGATGGCAATATAGAATACGAAGGCCGGGTCAGCCCAGGGAGTGCTTATACCTTCATTGGCAACCAGCTTGTCAGGATATATACTGGTAATGGGGCTGCAATAGAGGTATTCCATAACCAAAGATCCCTGGGGCTATTGGGGATTTATGGCGAAGTTGTCGAACGGGTCTTTTCAGTTGAAGGAGCCTGGACACCTACCCCATCGATCACCCCTGTCCCCACCCAGACCCCAACATCCACACCCACTCCATCGACCGAGGGTATTGGTGAAGCAACCCCTCTGCCTTAAAACCAAATCCTTCCTAGAAGATATAACCAGATTCTTTTTAGCTCAGGTGACAATCAAGCTTTTTAGGAAGGTATTTTATCTAGGAGATGTACTGGAAAACTAAGTGATTACATGAGCAAGCCTGGCCTTTACCTGATCACCCTGGGTTGTGCCAAAAATATCGTAGATTCGGAATCGATGGCATACCTGTTGAAATCATCCGGATATCAGATCGTCGAAGACCCCAAAGATGCTGACGCCTTGGTGGTCAACACCTGTGGTTTTATCAAACCAGCCAGAGATGAGTCCCTTTCTGTCTTGCGAGAACTGGCTGCCCAAAAACGGAACGGGCAGGTCTTGATTGCGGCTGGTTGTCTGACTCAGCGCTACGGGGTTGAAGTAGCTCGCCAGGTTAAAGACATCGATGGTATTTTAGGGACTCGTCGCTGGATGGACATTGTCAAGGTAGTGACCAGGCTCCGCAATGAAAAAAAACCACAGCCGGTCTATCACCTACCTGAAACAACAACCATCGAGCGCGAGGAGCACGGCGTTCCCCGAGTAGCTATCCAGGGGGGCAGCGCATACATAAAAATTGCTGATGGCTGCCGCCGTCCATGCGCCTTTTGCGCCATCCCCTTAATCAAGGGGCCGGCTTTCAGTCGCGCTCCTCAAATTATTTTGGACGAAGCCCAAAAATTACAGCAGCAAGGTGTGCATGAATTAATCTTAATTGCTCAGGATACCACCGATTACGGGCATGATTTAGGAATGAAAAATGGTCTGGCGCGCCTGCTGGAAGACATGGTTCTCAATCTTAAAGGTTCGTCTTCGCTTAAAAGCGCCAACGGTGGTGTCAGGTGGATTAGGGTCTTATACACATACCCCGGACATGTTACCGATGAACTGATCGAGGTGATGGCCAGGTATCCAATCATCCTGCCTTATCTGGATATGCCTCTGCAGCACGCTCATCCGAAAATCCTTCGCAAAATGTGCCGTCCAACCAATATGGATTGGGTAAACAAAACACTGGAGAAGGCACGCGCAGCAATGCCCGACCTGACGCTACGCACTACATTCATTGTCGGTTACCCTGGTGAGACAGAAGCAGAATTCCAGACATTGTTGGATTTCATAGAAACCACTCGTTTCGACCATGTTGGAGCCTTCCCATTCTCCTTTGAAACTGGTACTACCAGCGAAGTGTTAGGTGATCCAGTTCCAGAACAGATAAAATTGGAGCGGTATGAGCGCTTGATGGAGAAACAACGCCCCATCTCATTGGAGAAGAACCAGGCTTTCATCGGTAGAAATTTGGATGTGCTGATCGAAGGCTATGGAGATGGTATCTCAATCGGTCGTACATACCGGGATGCACCAGAAGAAGATGGCATGGTGCTCATTGAAGGAATGTTCCCTGTAGGAGAGTTCGTGACGGTGAGAATCACCGGTGTCTCCCCTTACGAGTTAATCGGAGTTGCCGAAGGTGACTCCACCATTATGAAAGACAGTAACCTGGGATAAACCTGATACCATGCCATGTAATTCTGACTCGAGTTGTTACCAATATCCCGCCAGATCTGAGGCGTTAAAAAGGATGATCCATCATAGCTGACCGGATAGCTCTCTTACTCAGTGTAGTTGGCGTTATAGTCACGTTACTGGTTGCTGACCGGGTATTCGAACGTATACCCCATTTAGAAGATGAAATTGCCTTTGTCTGGCAGGCAGAGGTTATTTCAAGAGGGAATTTAACCCTTCCAACACCACCAAACCAGAATAGTTTCCTGGTTCCATTTGTGGTGGATCACGAAGGTCAACGGTTTGCAAAATACCCACCTGGTTGGCCAACCCTGATGGCTGTCGGCATCCTGACAGTAGGCCGCAGCCTGGTAAACCCGCTCCTGGCTGGTCTGGCTGTCTGGTTAACCTACCTGTTGGGCAGGAAAATCTGGGGGAAGCCTGTCGGTTTGGTGGCAGCAAGCTTAACACTCACCTCGCCTTTTTTCCTGATGAACTCAGCAACTCTGCTAAGCCACCCGTTTGGATTGGTATTGAGCGCTACCTTTGCGCTGGCATGGTTGGACTGGTCACCAGATGCGCCCCCTAGAAAAAGGTTATTAATGACACTGACCGCCGGTCTAACCCTGGGTGTACTGGCTCTGACTCGACCATGGACAGCTGTGGGCGTAGCAGTACCTTTTTTCTTACACGGAATCTACCGGCTAATCCGCGGTGGGTGGTCGGTTCGTTGGCATGTTATGACCGTCGGGGCGGTTGCGGGAGCTGTGGCCGGTCTTTACATTCTCTGGCAGTTTGCTGTCACCGGTGATCCATTTCTGAATCCCTACACTTTATGGTGGCCATACGATAAGGTCGGTTTCGGCCCAGGTCATGGCACTGCATCACAAGGCCACAGTTTAGTTCATGCTTTAGCCAATACCCGCATGAATTTGAGGTATGGTGCTTTTGACCTTTTCGGTTGGGGAAAGTATTCCTGGATATTTATTCCCTTTGGCTTGCTGGCACTAATATTAAAAAGAAACTGGCGCGCGGTTTTGATCGGCAGCGTCTTTGGCAGCCTTGTAATAGCATATGGGTTCTATTGGGTAGGTTTCTGGGGTTTCGGACCGCGATATTACTATGAAGGACTTTACAGCCTGACCTTGCTGAGCGCAGCTGGATTATGTTTCCTGGCAGGCTGTCCGATTGAGCCTGGTGGCTCCTGGGTGAAGTTCTCAAACTGGCAGCGACTCAGACCACTGGCGGTAGGAGCTTTCTTGATATTCCTGGTAAGCTCAAATTTATTCTATTACACTCCCGATCGGTTGAGCGGATTACATGGTTTATACGGTATGGAGCGTGATATGCTGCGCCCATTTGAAATTGCAGAAGCACAAGACCTAACCCCAGCGTTGGTTATCGTGCACGCCTCCATCTGGACAGAGTACGGAGTTTTCTTAGATCTTGCTAACCCCTATCTGGATTCCCCCTTCATATTTGTCCTATCTCGAACTACTGAGGAAAACACGGAGCTAACGGAAATATTCTCTGATCGGTTTGTTTACCATTATTTTCCCGACGAGCCATACATGCTTTATCACGCGCCACGTCCAGCTGACGCAATTGATTTATCTCAGTTCGAATAATGTCCAGATTTCTGGAAGATCTCAGGGGGTAGGGGTAGAGGTTGGTTCTTGGTTTGAATCTGGGGTTGGGGTCACATCTGGTTCAGCAGTTTGCCCATTCTCGTCATCATCGGTTGGTTCAGGCGTAGGCGTCTCTGGTTCTTGCAGCGACTGCTCGCACTGCTCAGCAGCCCAGGTCGCTGTTGGTTCTACTGCGGGATTGGAGCCTAATGCCAGAAGTATCTGGAACTGTTCTTGAGCAAGACACCACTCACCGTTCGTGATCAAGAATTCGGCATAGTTTAAGGTAGCTAATCGAAAACGCTCAGTAGCTGTGATGTTTGTGGCATCTCGCAAGTTAGGGGCTATCTGGCTTAACTGACCGAAATAAAAAACTGCTTCGCGCCAGTTCAGATCCCAAAAACTGGCGCCAGTTACATAAAGATTTGCCCAGGTGGTGTAATTCCTGGCTTCGATATCAATCGGTCCGAAAGCTTCAGCCAGGGCAAGATCGTAGGTACCACCTTCCAGATCAGCATCATGTAAAATCTTCTGGACACCAAGGTTGCGTAAAGCAACATAAAGCATCCCATCAACTTTTACAGCATGGAATTCTGGGTCTTCTTTTCTCAGGTTCAACAGCGTTCTGATAGCCTGCTCCCATTGTTTATCAAACAGGTGCATCTGCGCTTGCATAAAAAGCTCTTCGGCGTTACGCGTGTCCGGTGTTTCGGTAGCCATCGGTGTGGGGACAGGCGTAAGTGTCGCAACGGTGTTCAATTCAAGCAGTACCAAAGCCAACTGTTCGATCACACCTGGATAATTGGGATCATTACGAATGACATACTCAAACCGCTGGCGAGCTATATCGTAGCGTCTTGCTTCAACGTCTTGAAGTCCCAATTCATACTGGTGTTGAATCTCATCCGCGATCTGGGCAGCCTGAACGTTATCCCGTTGTTGAATACCAGATTGGTAACCAGCAAAAGCACTTCCAGAAGCAACCAATACTAAAACGAATATTCCCACCAGAAACACCCATAACCACCGGCGAGAGCCTCTACTTTCAATATCTTTTTCTCCACCACCGGATGTGCTGCCCCCATCTTCGGTCTTTTCAGCTAATGTTTGATCATTGAGAAGGCGCTCATCATCTACAGATCGACCCTCGCCTTGATCAGGCAATTCGGTATTCGGGACATCCGAGTCTGCCCAAGAACTGGTTTGGGGTGATTCCCCTTCATTACTGAGCTGGACAGGGCGCGTTAAGAAAGCCGAAGATCCAGATATGTCTTCATTACCCAACAGATTATGGTATGTATCATCATTGTTGGCTCTTTCCATGCACCTCATTATACCGCAGGAAAAAAAGTAAGAGTATAATCTCTGTATGAGAGATTATCGCTTCTACCACCCCATTGAAATTCGCTATGGAGATCTAGATCCCCAGGGTCATGTAAATAACGCTCGCTATCTGACATATATGGAGCAAGCCCGAATCGGTTATATTCAACACCTGGGACTTTGGAAGGGGGGCTCTTTTATGGATATCGGCATTATCCTGGCTGATGTGCATGTCACATTCCTGGCTCCCATCTTGTTTGGAGAACAGATACGCGTCGGCCTGCGGGTAACTCAATTGGGGAATAAAAGCATATCCATGGAATACCTTTTCGATCAGTCGCAGCAAGGTCGAAAGTTTGCCTCCGCCTCAACTGTCGTTGTGGCCTATGATTATCGAGAACAATGCACCATTCAAATCCCAGAACACTGGCGAACAACCATTGCAGCATTTGAAAAACTGGATTGAGAGTGGTATGGATGATATATTTATAGCAACCATTAATCCCTAGAAAGTACAGGAGATTTTTATGAACCTTCCCCCTGTTGACCAAAGCTATTTCCTAAACATTCTAAACAACTTGCTCAACATACCCAGCCCAACCGGCTTCACCCATAAAGCCATCGATTACACCGAAGAAGTTTTCAAAGAATTGGCGGGTTCAATGGAACTTTCCACCAGGAAAACTCGTAAAGGAGCATTGGTTGTTAAGCTGGCAGGTGAAGACAACGATTCTCCACGCGCCTTAACCGCTCACGTTGACACCCTGGGAGCCATGGTCAAGGAGATTAAATCCAATGGTAGGTTAAAAATGACCAAAATAGGTGGTTTTGCCTGGAACACAGTCGAGGGGGAAGGCTGTACTGTTTACGTGAGGAATGGAGACTCACTACGTGGATCAATCCTGTTAACCAAGTCTTCTGGACATGTACATGGCATCCAGGTCAGTGAAATCAAACGTGAAGATGAAACCATGGAATTAAGGTTGGACGTGCGCACTTCCTCAGCCGAGGACACAGAAAAGCTGGGGGTTGAAGTGGGAAATTTTATTGCTTTTGACCCGCGGGTTGAGATAAACAACGGCTTTATTCGCTCGCGCCATCTTGACGACAAAGCCTGTGTTGCTTGTCTGATTGCTGCAGCCCACACCCTGAAACAGGCAAATCTGAAACCTAAACAAACGGCTTTCTTGCATATCAGCAATTATGAGGAAGTAGGCCACGGCGCTGCTGCAGGTATTCCCGCAGAAGTGGGTGAGCTGGTCGCCGTTGATATGGCCGCCGTAGGGGAAGGACAATCATCAGATGAGTTTCACGCCACCTTATGTGTAAAGGATTCTGGCGGACCATACCACCATGGTTTGAGCCAGCGTTTGTTGGATATTGCAAAGGCACAGGAAATTCCCCACAAAGTGGATATTTATCCTTATTATGGTTCCGATGGGGAAGCCTTCTGGCGCGCTGGTGGTGATGTAGCAGTAGCCCTCATCGGTCCTGGTGTAGATGCTTCTCATAACTATGAACGAACACACCTAGAAGCTCTAGAAGCGACGACAAATTGGGTATTGGCTTACCTGTTAAAATAGCTTCTGAGATTCACTGGGAGGATACTTTTTCAAATTGGATCGTTCCTCCTAGCAACATCTCAACCGGGAGAAAATCTACTTAGTATCTTTTGTCAGGATATACCATGCAATTTGAGGCTGTATTACCGCCCGGT
>Ga0114946_10000044_pt1 | contig 55336 bp, 50 predicted proteins | sample WalLakDeSediment_FD_88676 | JGI IMG/M metagenome (GOLD analysis project Ga0114946, IMG submission 88676) | Lake sediment microbial communities from Walker lake, Nevada to study Microbial Dark Matter (Phase II) - Walker Lake 11/02/13 Deep Sediment | ecosystem: Environmental > Aquatic >... | reverse complement strand
CTTCGAGGATTGCGATGCCCCTAAGCTTTATCGACACTTCGTTCAGGGTAAGGCTACTGTCGCCGTCCAAGGTAACGACCTCACCGTTACCTTTCCACGCCGCACTCACAACCCCATCCTTCGCAACGTTCCTTGGGATCGCTTCCCTGTTTCCCTCCCCTGCGATCCTCATTCCAAGCTCTCCCTTCGTTTCCTTTGAGCCGTCTCGAGATCATCTGATCCCAGCCATTGTTTCCAGGCGATGTCATGGACGCTTTGGCGAGAAACGGGGTTCATTTGGATTTCGCCAACAATCTGGGAATGACGTGACGAATGCCGCCAAAGATACTCTGGTAGGATTCACAAGGCGTCCAACAGTTCGGACAATCCAAACGCTGAATGACTTCTCGTGTAGCCTTGGCTTCCTTGCCCAGCATGATCGGCAGGAACTGATGGTCTGTGTGTCTCAGATTCCCCAGTTTTCTGGTGTACATGGTACAAGGGTAGATGTCTCCATTGGGATCGATAAAACAGGAGGATTTGCAGGCCTCGCAAGGAATGGGCGTTTTTCCTGTTCTCAAATACTGTTCTGTCAGTCTCAGAAAAACATGGTCCAAAAGGGATAAAGGGGCTCGAATCTCTCCCTTGGATGCGAGGCCGGATTGCAACGCCTGGAGCAGGTCGCCTGGGTTTGGAGGATCCAAATCCTGGTTCCCATAGTAATGTTCGGAAACGTTATACAAGTTGAAATGCAGATCCGATCGTCGAAATTCTGGCAGGGCCTGCTTTAAAGCCTCGAACATCGCGGGCAAGTGGTCCATGTTGTAAGAGGACAGGGTTGTCCCGAAGATGACTTCGATTCCCGGAATCCTTTTCAAATACTGAAAGGACTGGATCGCGCGATCCCAGCTTCCAGGCATTCCACGCATGGCATCATGAAGGTCGGGGGGTCCATCCATGCTCACGGTCACGATGACCCTGGGTGGTCGATAGCTTGCCTTGGACAGATCCAAGATGACCTCTTGAATGTACTCTGAAAGATATCCATTGGTATTGAGTGCCAGGAGAGCCAAACCGGGATTCCTTCGACATGCCGAGCACAATATTCCTCCCAAATCCTGTCTTAGAAAGGTTTCTCCGCCTGTCAGACTGATCCAATGAAATCCGGAATAAGAGCTGAAGAAGCGATCGATTTCTGATAGGGATAATTCTTCCCCATACCTTTGTTTCCAGATGTTGCAGGTCTTGCATTGAAGGTTGCATCGATAGGTGAGCGCGAAGTTGATCTTGTATATCTTCTGGCTGTTGCTCAGGTTGGAACGAAGAAAGTCCCATGTCAAGGATGCGTAGCAAAGCGCCTTCACCTTTTTTTCCTTTCAAGCCAATTCCAGACCCCGGCCAAGGATGCCAAAAAGGTGACCGCATATACTGCGACGGTCATGAAAACGCCCGAGATTCCATAGAGGATTTTCCTGCTCCCCAGGGCCCAATACAGTTGGAGGTGGGACATGAAAAAGAAGAGCAACATGGGGATCGCGAGCCATAGAAAAGGCCGAATCCAACAAGCTATGATCAAGGCACTTGTGCCGGTCATCAGAGAAGCCAAGAGGATCATGGGCCAGGGTCTGGACCATCCCTCGCCCAGGGAGAGTGTGCCACAGAGCAGGGTGATGGTTGCCAAATCACGACTTTTGCGCCAATAAGACCTCAACAGGCTTATGGGGGTGTAGTATATGTGATGTGTGACCTCCATGCTCTTGTCCAGATGGATGGAAAATCCCCCATCCTTGATCTTCTTCCCAAAAACAACATCTTCAAACGTGGCTCTGTTCCAGTCTTCGTCAAAGCCACCCAGGGCCAAGAAATCCTTTCGTTTCATTCCGGCGAAATAGGAATAGAACATCCGGGTATCTTCGCGAGTGGCCTCGATGCTCTTTCTTGAAAGGTAATGATAGAAACAGGTCGCGAAAGATGGTTCCGCTGGTTCCACGGCATAGATCCCAAACGTCACATCATACCGAAGCAGATTGTCGTACAGTCTCGACAAGGAATCAGGACGAAGTTCCACATCGCTGTCAAGAAATACAAGGTATTCTCCTTTTGCCTCCTTGGCTCCCAAATTCCTGGCCCTCGCTGGTCCCCCTCTTTCCTTGAGACAGATCAGTTTACATCCCGGATAAGAACCGAGAAGAACCTTCGTTCTATCCGTGGACGCGTCGTCCACCACGATGACCTCGAAATCCTGGAACAAAGAGGCGAACAAGGAATCCAGGCACATCGTCAAGGTGCGTTCCGCGTTGCGACAAGGAAGGATGATAGAAAGGACCGGATTCAGGTTTTCCAATACAGACCCCACAACTCTCGAATCAAGGAAGGATACCAGCGCAGATGGAAAAGCAGATTGACGGATAGAAAACATTCATGTCCGCAGGTGCAGCGGGATCGCTGGATCTCCCTGGAAAAGGCCAGATTCTTCTCGTTTAACCACAAAGTTTTAAAGTTATAATCATGGCCTCTGACATTTCCAATACAAACGTCCCGAAGCTCACAAGGATACACGTCTCCATTGGACCGAAGAACTCCAATCAATCGACCCGCCTCGCACGAAATGTATTGTTTTTTGCCTTCCAACATCTTCAACTGCAACTTGCGTCCCAACAGATCTCTGGCCGTAATCAAAGCGCTGAACGGGTACAGTCGATGTCCCTGTAGACGCCTGTGCTTCAAGTCCTTCTCTATGGATTCGCAAAATTGTCGAAAGCGACCCGGATCGATCTCCTTGGCCTGTGGATCTCTTGGAGAACCTCGGATGACTCGAACCAAGACGTTGTAGGTCTTTAGTTCCTTTACAAGATATCTGTAGATCTCGATGGCCTGATCTTGATTGTCCCTTTGAAAGGTCATTTCAACGCACACATCAAAATGGGGATACTCTTTGGCTAGGGAGGAAAGAGCATGAAAGGTCGCTATGGCTCTCTCATAAAGCCCTGGGAAGCCCCGAATTTCATCATGAGCCTCTCCTATGGCATCGATAGAAATGTCTATGCCCAAGTTCAATCCAGGACAAGATGCGAGAATGCTTCGCACCTGTTTCTCGGTCACCTCAGTGAGGGATCCATTGGTAGGCATGCCTACGTTTCTTACCCTGCAGTTGCGGTAGTATGCCTGGATGATTTCGGATAGATCTTCCCTCAAGAAAGGCTCGCCACCTGTGGGAAGAAGAAAGAGGATAGGATCCATCGTCCTGGTCATCTTCTCGATCTCATCCAGGGTCAACTGAGAGGACTTTGTGGCGTTTCCCTCCTCATAAAACCGTCCAAAACAGTGCTTGCATCGAGCATTGCATTGCTCTGTCACGAAATGAATCAAGTACAGAGGCGTAGTGCCGCTCTTCCTGAACAGCCGTGGAACATAACGAAGAGTATGCAGGTAATCGGCGAGTTTCATGATGTTTGCCCGATGGAAACTGGGACCTCAAGATCCATTCTAGCGTAACCAGGGTCAGAATACGCCAGGATCTCATTGTAAATATTCAGTGAACCGATCCAAACGTAGCCCTTGGCGGAGAAGAGACAGAGATGCTGTTTTCGAACGGTTTGAAAGGCGCGTATCACGGCATTCCAATCTGTCTCCTCTTCCCACGACGGTTTATCTTTGGATCGCTTTCACTGAATATGTACATCTCATTGGCCAAAGGGTTCTTCCCTTGCCTTGCCCCTGGATCTGTCTTCCGTTCAGGAAAACCGCTTCGATCCCGGTGGGGGCCTTGGCCGTATCCTTCAAGGTATTGTTGTCCTTCACCCCATTCCAATTCAACACCGTGATGTTCGCGGCCAGGCCCTTACGTAAGATGGCACAATCTTTCACGTTGCATCTTTCAGTAGAGGCACTTGTCATCTTGGGCACAGCCTTTTCCAGAGAAAACCCGCTTTGTTCCCGAGACAATCCATGATCTCGCACAAAACCGAGAGAGGAGACAGTTCATCACTGAACCTTTACTCCAATTTCTTCTTGTTTAGGTGTTGCGCCAGTCAGGGGCGAAGGGGTAGAGTGTGAGATGAAAGAGAGGGTTTTAAGGCAAGCCTGACTATCATGGTGAGGTGTGAGACCCATGGCAAAAGGAAACAAAGGATATATCAATCCAGGGATTAGCGAGGTTCAGAAACGAGGCAGTCGCATTGTGGGAGAAAAAACCCATATGCTTCCAGCCGCATCGCTCATAAAAGCGGCAGGAGTTATCCGAACGGTTTCTGACAGGAAGAAACCCTTTGTGACCGTAATCAACTCGTATTCCACGCATATCCCGGGACACACCCATTTGGAACGTTTGGGAAAGATTTTGGAGAAAGAGCTCAAGAGACTCGGGTTTAACGTCTGGATTTGTAACGTGGGAGGGGCTGTATGCGACGGCGTGGCCATGGGACATTTCGGCATGAAATACTCCCTGGCCAGCAGGGAACTCATCGCGGACCAGATTGAAACCATTGTGGGAGCCCATCCATGCGACGGCTGGATCGGTCTGGCCAACTGCGACAAGATCGTTCCAGGCATGTACAACGCCATGGTCAGGCTGAATATCCCGGCGGTCTATGTGTCGGGCGGTCCCATGCTGGCCGGTTGCGACGGATCGGATCTGATCACGGTGTTCGAGGCTGTGGGCAGGCATTCCGTCGGGAAGATGTCCGAGAACGAGCTGGTTCGGCTGGCCAACAGGGCTTGTCCAGGAGCGGGCTCCTGCGCCGGGATGTTTACAGCCAATTCGATGAACTGTCTGGGAGAAGTGATCGGGTTGGCCTTGCCTGGCAACGGGACCATTCCGGCCGAGGTATGGACAGGCAAGGAGAAAAAAAAGACCCGCCCCAACCCCCAGCGGGATCGATTGTTGCGTGACGCCTGTCGTGTCTTGAAGAAATGTATCGAGGAAGACCGTCGACCCAGGGACATCGTGACCCAAAGCGCGATCGATAACGCGTTCATTTGCGACATGGCCATGGGGGGGTCCACGAACACCATCCTTCACACCCTGGCCTTGGCTTCCGAGGCTGGGATCAGTTATGACCTGAAGAGACTGAATGAGTTGTCCGAAAGGACTCCATGCATCTGCAAGGTCAGTCCCTCGATTCCGGAGGTTCACATGGAGGATGTAGACCGTGCCGGGGGAATCCCAGTTATTCTCAAAGAGATCGGCAAGATCAAGGGACTCCTGGATACCGGGGCGATAACGGTCACGGGCCCCTTGAGTCTGCGTGTGAAGGATGCGGCCAGTCCGGATGGAAAGATCATCAGGACCGTTCGTTCTCCCTTCAGCACGAAGGGCGGACTCTACGTGCTTTTCGGCAACATCGCGCCTCGAGGCGCGGTGGTGAAAGTCGCCGGGGTTCCAGCGGACATGATGCAATTTCAAGGTCCGGCCGTTCTTTTCGAATCTCAAGAAGAGGCCCTGTTCGGCATACTCAAGGGAAAGGTCAAGGATGGAGACGTGGTGGTGATTCGATACGAGGGACCTCGAGGAGGACCCGGCATGCAGGAGATGTTGAGCCCTACATCCGCGATCGTGGGGGCCGGACTGAAGGTGGCCTTGATTACGGATGGTCGGTTTTCCGGTGGAACGAGGGGATTGTGCGTCGGGCATGTGTCCCCTGAAGCCGCGGCCGGGGGTCCGATCGCAGCGATCCAAGAAGGAGACCTCATTCAAATCGATGCCGAAAAGGGTTTCTTGAACGTGGATCTATCCGCGTCGGAATTGAAGAAACGGGTGGCACAGCTCAAACCGTTCAAGTCCAAGGTGAAACACGGTTGGCTGGCCAGGTATTCTTGCCACGTGACCAGCGCGGATACGGGCGCGGTCATGGACATTTGAAAATTCTGGGGGATGATGAGACTTTGCTTCACTGAAAGGTAGGAGAACTGCTACATCGGAATGTCCATGGACGAAAAGAACATGAAATGCATCTTTTGTGAGATTGTGGCGGGCCTAGCGCCAGCGCATAGAGTCTGTGAGGATGAATTGTCCCTGTGTCTAATGGATATCAATCCATTCGCCGAGGGGCACTGTCTTGTGATACCCAAACGCCATGTGCCCTGGTGGCATGAACTGACTTCCAAGGAACTCGAGAGCCTTTTCACGCTTGCACAGACCGTTTCCGATAGGATCATGAAGGTCTATCAACCGGATTTTGTCTGCCTCTATGCCCGTGGAAGACGTATTCCTCACACCCATATCTTTCTTGTACCCACCAAGAACGGTGATATGCTTGACCGGTTTTTTAACGCGCTAGAAACTTTTCAAGAGACTCCGCCTCAACTTGTGGCCCTGCGCGATTCTTTGGCTCTGGCAGCCGCTGCAGAAAAACTTAGGATGTAAATATTCAGTGAAAGCGATCCAAACGCAGCCCTTGGCCGAGACGAGACAGAACAGCATCTCTGTCTCCTCTTCCCACGACGGTTTATCTCTGGATCGGGTTCACTGAATATTTACTCCCTTTTTACCTGCGGAAAATTCCTGGAGAACACATGGACCAACGTGCGGAAAGCATGGTTCAAAGAATTTGGCAGGAAGAGTAGAAGAGTTGGGGTTGAATCTCTGATATAATCACCTGCTTTGTTTCCGAATTTCAGTCCATGGCAATTAAATCCTTGGGGAAGGGAAAGGATCTCTTGGATGTTGATATCGGGAAAAAGTAAACGCGGAGTTGGCTAGGGCCTATAGAAACCTGGAAAATCTCTCTGGATGAGAAGCTGTATGTTTTGATCCAATCTTGTTATGAAGGAGGAGGACCGATGAAAGAGAATCGTTCCATGGTGGTGGTGGGTGCCATTTTGATTCAGTTATGCCTGGGCGCTATCTATGCCTGGTCGGTATTCACCGAGTCCTTGGTGGAAGCGGGCTGGACCAAGGCCCAGACGCAATTCGTTTTCTCCGCCGGGCTGGCCACATTCGCCGTGGTCATGGTGATCGCGGGACGTCTTATGCCCAAGCTGGGACCCAAGATGCTTGCCATGATGGGCGGCGCGGTCCTGGGCTTAGGTTACTTGCTTGCCAGTCTGGTCGGCACCAACTTCTGGGGGATTTTCCTTTTCGTGGGAATCATCGGAGGCGCGGGCATTGGTTTGGCCTATGTGGTTCCCATTGCCGTGGGCATGCGCTGGTTTCCCGACAAGAAAGGACTGATTACCGGGTTGGCTGTGGCCGGTTTTGGATTCGGTTCCCTGCTATGGGTCAAGCTGGCTGATTCTTGGCCGAATCTCATTGCCAATGTGGGATTGAGTCAAACCTTTGCCATCTATGGCGTAGTGTTTGCTGTGGCTGTGATCCTTGGCGGAATCTGGATGTCCTTTCCGCCAGAGGGTTGGAAACCTGCAGGGTGGAACCCGCCTCAAGCGGCTCCGGGAACGGCAGCGGCCTCCGGCTCGGTGGAGTTTTCCAGCGGTGAAATGCTCAAGACCCCTCAGTATTTCATGATCCTGGCGACCTTTGCCCTGGGTGCTGGAGCAGGATTGATGAGTATCGGTTTGATGAAGCTCTTTCCCAAGGAAGCGTTGATGAATCGCGGAATGGACGCGATTGCGGCCAGCGCTACAGCAGGAACCGCCATGGCTGTTTTCTTCGCCTTGGCCAATGGATTGGGTCGTATAGGCTGGGGAACCATCAGCGACAAGCTGGGACGCAAGACCTCCCTGATCATCATGATGGCCACGCAGGGGCTGGTGGTGATCGCGTTTCCGTTCATGGCCGGAACCAAGATTCTTCTCTTCCTGGGAGCTACGCTCATTGGATTTAATTTTGGCGGGAACTTTTCTCTTTTCCCCTACATCACAGCGGATACCTTTGGCACCAAATCTGTGGGACAGAATTATGGCTGGGTGTTTCTGGCCTATGGCGTGGGCGGAATTGTGGGCCCCATCCTGGGCGGCAAGCTGGGGGATATGGGCAATTTTCCCCTGGCCTTTACCCTCTGTGGCTTGGGTTGCCTGGCCGCGGCCGGAATCATCTCCATGGTGAAGCCTCCGAGAAAAGCAGGTGTCTAGATCCTGAAGAGAATTTCTTCCAGGTTGCTTGAGTCGCCTGTCACCTGTCTCAAGAGTCTGAGGTGGGGGTGGAAGTCCGCTACCTCATAGAGGCGATGAGAATCGCTTCCCAGGGAGATCTTGACCCCTTGCTCTAGGCAACACGCGATGAAGGCCGGATCTGGCTCGTTGCTATGGTAGTTGATTTCCGCGGCCACGTGGTATTCGGCCAGAAGTTGGGCCACGGGACAATACAAATGAGGGGGCTTTTGTAGCTCAGCGCGCCGGAAGAATCGAAAGGGATGAGCCAGCACCTGCACGCCGTGAGCCAGAAGTTTCTCTGTGGTGGCCATGAACCCCCGTTCCGCTTCAACTTGGCTGGAGGAATCGTAAGGTGGTGGAAGCCAATGAACCGCGCCCACCAGATGATCCCAGCCTTCGGTGTCTTCTTCCAGAAGCGTCAGCTCTCCATCCTTGTCCAGTTCGACTTCCAATCCCACCTTGAGGCGATCGGATCTTTCGGACAACACGGTCCTCTTGAAGTTCTTCATTCGACCCTGTCCGTCCCGCACGGCTTGCTGGAGAACGTGGCGTCCTTGCAGATGAGCCGCGGACCAGAACTGCTCTCGTGTCACGTAGAGTTGTCCCGCGTGCTCGGCAAAGGCTAGGGCGTCCAATTTCAAGGCTTGTGCTCGTTGAATCGCTCCTGAGACGGACACATCTTCCCCACAGTAGGCGAATTCCGTGTGGCAGTGAAGATCCATGAGAGAGGGTCTGTCCGGCAATCCCAAGGAAAAGGCGCTCACCTGAACCTTTAGTCCTTGTACGCTCACACGTAGGTACTTGTGGGGAAATTCGCACAACGCCGGGGCTGTGACGTATTGCACGCCGTCTGAACAGGAGGATTCCTGCCCCGGATGAAAATGTCCGCTCAGGGACAAACAGACATGGGCGTCGTGATATCGAGACATGATTTCCTCAGCGCAAGAGAGCATGAAAGGATAGGTGGAGGCGATGGGAGGATGGAGGGGATTGTGTTGCAGGACAATCAGGACCTCGTCGTTTCCTCTGATTTCCTCCAGTTGTCTCATGTGCGTGGGATCTCTGAAACCTTCGTCACGTTCGTTCCAGGAATCCCAGAAAGACAAGAGACAAACCCCTTTAAGTCGCGTGATCCCTGGCCTCTGGTCCAGGATTTCAGCGAAGCGTTCCTTCGGAAGGTCATGGTTGCCTCGAACAGCCAGGATGGGGCCTTCGAAGATCCTCAATTCCTGTCGCAATTCCTCCAGATCCCGGCCGGCGCCTGGAAGCGTGCCGTCGTTGACCAGGTCTCCCAAGAGAACCAAGGCGTCAGGTTGGAATTGACGCCTGGCCTCCCGTATGGCGCGAACGGCCAGCTCGGCGGCCAGGATACCCTTTCTTTCCGGAACGGGACAGGATTCTGAGGCGTGATTCGTGAAATGAAGGTCCGAGAGGACCAGGAGTTCAAGATGGGTTTCCTTCATGACCGCACAACGATACGCCATCGCGACGAGGGATTCCAGGGGGGCGATCGAGAAGAGGACAGTTGGGTCGTCTATTCCAGGGTCTTGAAGGCGAAACGCTTCTGGCTCCGTGCCTTCAGGATCTCGTCGGTGGTCACGGTAATCAGGATGACGATTCCAATGATGGTGTATTCCAATAGATCCGTGAGTCCGTACATGGAAACGAAATTTCGAAGGAAAGGAATGACCGCTGCGCCCAGGATGATTCCCAGGACGGTTCCTTCGCCGCCTCGAAGACTGCATCCTCCCAAGACACAGGCCGCGATGGCGTAGAGTTCATAGGTGTTGCCGGAATTGGCGGGTTGTACCGTGTTGGTGTATACCGCGTAGAGCATGCCCGCGAAGGAAGCCAGACCGGCGGAGAAGACATAGGCAAGGATCTTCAATCGGTCGATCTTGATTCCGGAATATCGAGCCGCGTCCTCGTTTCGGCCCAAGGCGTACAGGTGTCTTCCATAAATGCTCTTGTGTAAAAACAGCGTGGCCAACAATCCCACCCCAGCAAGAATCCAGAAGGGGAGGGGCACACCGATCAAGGTTCCGTCTTGTAGAGCGAACTCCGGAAAGGCTCCTGTCACCCAAAACTTGAGCTGAGGAAAATCGTTTCCAAAGCCCTGTGTCATGTCTTGGGTGATAAAACGGCCGATTCCTCTGTAGATCAGAAGTCCGCAAAGGGTGACGATAAAAGGCTGAATTTTGAGCTTGGACACGAGCAGCCCGTGAAGGAGTCCCAAACCCGAGCCCAAGGCCAACACCAGGAAAATTGAAAGACCCACAGAGCATTGCGCCTCCGTCAACAAGAGCACGAAAGCCAGACCGGACAGCCCGATGATGGAGCCCACGGACAGATCGATTCCCCCGGTGATAATCACGAACCCCACACCCAGGGAAAAGATACCCAACAAGGACATTTGACGTACCAGGTTCCTGATATTGAAAGGACTGAAAAAGGTTTCGCTCTTGAAATGCATTACCGCGCATAGAGCGAGAAGCAAGAGGAACAGGACCAGAGATCGTCTCACGTTTTCTCCTTGGTGACGGGACGGGTTCCCAGAGAGACCACATTGGCTTCTGTGAGCTGTTCCTTGGCGAGTTCTCCAGCAATCTCTCCCTCATTCATGACCAGCACTCGATCGCTCATGGCCAAAAGTTCTTCCATTTCACTGGATACCATCAAGATGGCCGTGCCTTTCTCGGTCAGAGAGCACATGAGGCGATAGATATCCTGCTTGGCGCCCACGTCGATCCCGCGAGTGGGTTCATCCAGGATCAGGACTTTGGGGGACAAGAGCAGCCATTTGGCCAAAACCGCCTTTTGCTGGTTGCCGCCACTGAGAAGATGGAGCGGTTGCATGATATGGGAGCATCGAATGAAAAGCTCCTTGACCATACGTTCCGCGGCATGGTCCTCCCTGATCTTCCTGAGCAGAAACGATCGCGTAATGTGGCGCAAAGCGACCAGGGTGATGTTGTCCCTTAATGTCATCTCGAGGATCAGTCCGGCGAGCTTCCTGTCCTCAGGCACCAGGCCCAAACCTGCTTGAATGGCGGCAAAGGGAGAGTTTGGTTTAAAGGTTTTTCCTTCCATGTAGATCTGTCCTGACCACGGCTTTCGAATCCCGAACAAGGTCTCCACCAATTCGGTTCGACCTGCTCCCACCAAACCACCCAGACCCAGGATTTCACCTTTTCGGAGCTGAAAAGAGATCTTCTTCTTCAAAGATCTTTCGGTGCCGAGTTCCTTCACATCCAGGAGTACATCTCCCGGTTTGATGTTTTTCTTCTGATAGAACTGGGAGATATCCCGTCCCACCATGAGCTGGACCATCCTGTCATGGGTGCATTTCTTCGCCGTGAGTTCTCCCGCGTTCTTGCCGTCCCTAAGTACGACCACGCGATCCGCCAGCTGTTGAACCTCTCCCAATCGATGAGATACGAAGAGGACCCCCACCCCTTCGTCTCGAAGTTGCCGAATCACGCGGATCAAGGTCTGGGTCTCGGATTCGGTCAGGCTGCTGGTGGGTTCGTCCATGACAAGGACTCTGGCGCGCAATGAAAGGGCCTTGGCCACTTCCACGAGTTGTTGTTGGCCGGTGGACAGCTTTCCCAACGGCGTGGAAGGAGGCACATCGAGACCCACTCGCTGCAAATGTTCTCGAGCCAACCGATACGCTCGTTTGCGGTCGAAGAGGGCCCAGACCCAACGGGGCTCGTGTCCCAGAAAGATATTTTCCGCCACATTGAGGTTGTCCAGCAGGTTGAGTTCCTGATGGATCAGCGCGATGCCGAGTTGAGCCGCCTTTCTCACGTCGGTGATCTGGACCTTGTCCTCGTCAAGATAGATTTGCCCTTGATCAGGACGATGAATGCCACCGAAGACCTTGCCCAACGTCGATTTGCCGGCCCCGTTTTCACCAATCAAGGCAACTACTTCCGCGGCGTGCAATTCGAAGTCTACATTTTCCAGGGCTTGAACCCCTGGAAAACGTTTCCAGATAGCCTTTGCCTGAAGCATTCTCGAATGGATGGCAATCAGCCCTTGTTGCCGATCATCTCCTTCAATTGTGCCCAAAAGGCCTCGACATTGTCCTTTTTCACCAAGGTGACACCTGTATCGATGATACCGTCCTCAGGCACGATCGAATCATCGCCAGACAAAAGATTGACCAGAACGTGGATGGACTGGTAGCCGAATTCAAACGGCTTTTGGACAACCGTTCCGTAGATCACTTCGTCCTGGATGGCCTGGAGGGTGGAATCATCCTCGTCAAAGCAAACCACATGCACTTTCCCCGCCATATTGGCGTCCTGGACTGCCTCCGCGATGGCAGGTCCGTTATAGGACCACAGACCTACCAGACAACCTATGTCCGCGTGTTTGATCAAGGTCTCTTCCACATTGGACTTGGCACGGGCACGATCCGTCAGATCGGTGCGGGTATCCACCACAACAATATCCGAACCATCCAATTCATCCAGAATGCCTTTTCGCCTGTCTCTGGCATTCTGGGCATCCAATGTGCCCACAAACAGCATGATCTTGCCGCCCTGGGGAAGAACTTCCCGAATCAGTTTGCCCGCTTCCTTGCCGGCAACGTAATTGTTGGTGCCAATGTAACAGCGTCGGTTGCTCTCCGGTGCGTCGCTATCATGGCAAATGACCACCATGGCCTCGGCGGCCTGGTTGAGCATGAAAGTTTGGTTGGTGGGATCTACCGGACTGATGGCCATACCTTTGCATCCTTTGGCGATGAGATCTTCCACGATCTGCTGCTGCTCGGTGGCTGTGCCGTTGGCCGGGATTCGGAACTCGGTCTTTACGCCCAATTCCTTCTCCGCCTTCTCTACCCCTCTACGAGCGATAGCCCAGAAGTTGGAGGCGTTGTTGGTCACAAAAGCCAGATGAAGGCTCTGTGGCTTGGCCTTGGATGGAGCCTCCTGGGCCGAGGGAGAAACCTTGGCGGTCTTGGCCGGGGTGGTTTCGCTCTTCTTTTTGCATCCACATGCCAAGATGCCCATGGACAAGGCGAGAATCAAGCTGCCAAATAGAACAGGTCGGTTTTTTCTTCTCATGGATTATCCTCCTGATTACATCCTTAGACTCTTCTGTCCACCCATGGAAGATATCATCCTAGGCTTCCATACGTGGCTACGTCAATGAGCCTGCGGGACAAAAACGCTTCTATCGGCAAGCCATGTTCAAAAAAGGTGACGATCCCGCGAGAGCCAAGACGATTCGCGCATCCTTCGCCCTGCTGGGATCAAGCCCTCGCCCGGGTTGGGTTCACGGAAAGTTCACCTGAGCGCAATTGGATGGGTAAGCCCTGGTGGGTAGGTCCACAAGATTCTGTCCATAAGATTCTTGACATTCTGTGATGTCATGCGGTAAACTGGTCTTTTATTGTCTCCAAGGAGAACTGTGATGAAGACCGAGTACATCAGACCACAGGACGTGATTCGTTCCTGGCATCTTGTCAATGCCGCAGGTGTTCCCATGGGGCGCGTAGCCAGTACCGCGGCCCGAGTGTTGATGGGCAAACACAAGGCCTTGTACAGTCCTCATGTGGATTGTGGGGATCATGTGATCATCATCAATGCGGCAGATGTTGCCTTAACCGGAAGAAAATGGGAACAAAAGCATTGGTTCAGGCACTCCGGGTATCTGGGAAGCATACGCCAGATTCCCTATGCTGAAATCATGAAAAAGGATCCGGAACGAGTCATTCGCAAGGTGGTGGATGGAATGTTGCCCAAGAACAGGCTGGGGCGTCAGATGATCCGCCGCTTGAGGATTTTTGCTCAAGGCGAACATCCCCATGTGGCGCAGAAACCCCAGATGCTGGAGGTCCGTTGATGGAAGACGATGCCAAGAGGATAGATGGTACGGAGGATGAGGAACACGCGGTGGACGTGGATGTGGACGATGAAGCTGAAGCGGATTCGGATTCCTCTCCAGGTCAAAACGTGGACAATTGGGATGAGGATGAGCCGCAAGAGCGAAACGACGAGCCCAAGAGAACCATTGTGACTCGAGGCGAGCCTGGTGTTGATTATTTGGGGACAGGAAGACGCAAGACATCCACGGCAAGGGTAAGGCTTCGAAGGGGTAGCGGGGATTTCATGGTCAATGGAAAGAAACTTCAGGAATTTTTCCCTGTGGAAGAACACAGAAGTCAGATTCTGAAGCCTTTCCAAATCACGGAGACCATGGGTCTTTTCAATGCCAGGGTTCGTGTGCAAGGGGGAGGGCCCTCTGGACAAGCCGGCGCTGTGCGTCTGGGTTTTGCCAGGGCTTTGTGCGAAGTAGATTCCGAGTTGAGAACTCCTCTCAAGAAGGAAGGCCTGCTCAGCAGAGACTCCCGTATGGTCGAACGAAAAAAGTACGGGAAAAAGGGCGCCAGGAAGAGCTTCCAGTTCTCCAAGCGCTAAGACCTCGTCGTGACACGAGAAACCTGTCCTGGCCGTGCCGTCGTATGGGGAGCCGGGGGTGTTGGCCGCGGTTTTATCGGGCATCTTCTTTGTCGTTCCGGATTTATCCCCTCTTTCGTAGATGTGAACGATTCCCTGGTCCGACAAATCAACGAGCGGGGCGAATATGTCGTGCGGTTGGCCAAGGAAGGTGAACAAGAGGAAAGGGTGGGGCCTGTAGAGGCTTGTACCCTTTCGGAGCTGGAACGTATTCAGGATTGGATGAGCCGTTCCGATTTAATCTTTACGGCCGTAGGCGCCGCCGCGCTGGATTCGATCGCTCCTTTGGTGGCTGCCGGTCTTCGGGCCCGATGGAGTCGAGGGATCTCGCAGCCCTGCAACCTGTTTCTCTGTGAAAACCTGCATCAGGTGGGCCCTCTTTTCAAGGAGAAGGTCGCGAGTTGCCTTTCGGAACCTGTTCGCGAGGAGATTCTTTCACGAACAGGGTTTTCCGGTGTCGTTGTGGGACGTATGATCCCTGTTCTTCCTCAAGGCATGGGACAAGAGGATCCCTTGCTTGTTTTGGCCGAGGATTATTGGAATTTGCCCGTGGATGCCCAAGGGACGATTGCTCCTGTACCCCAGGTCGAAGGGATGGTCCTGGCTGAGGATTTTCCGGCCGAGGAGGCCAGAAAACTCTATACGCACAACATGTTGCACGCAGCTTCGGCCTACCACGGATATTTGTTCGGCCATACATGGATTGCTCAGGCAACCATGGATGAAAGGATCCTGACTGAGCTAGAGCAAGCGGCCAGGGAAAGCAATGCGGGATTGTTGGCGAGCTATGATCTGGACGAGGAGGTTCAGAGAGGGTATGCTGCTACATTGTTGGAAAGGTTCAAGAACCCTTTCCTTTTGGATACAGTTCTTCGAGTGGGTCGTGATCCCATGAGAAAGCTAAGGTCTAGCGATCGACTGATAGGCGCCGCACGACTGGCGTTGAATGCCGGGGTGATTCCCCAGGCTTTGGTTTCGGCCATTGTTGCGGCCTTCAGGTTTGATCCGAAGGAGGATCGATCGGCACAAGAATTACAACAACGGCTCCATGACGAGGGTATCAGAGGGGTGCTTCAGGGGGTGTGTGGTCTGTTCCCTGACGATCCCTTGTTCGATCTCGTTCTTCAAGCCTGGGAAGGTGGATAACCATGGCAAACAAGCTTCTCATGCCAAAGATTGGCGACATGATGGAAACCGGGATCGTGGCTTCCTGGATGAAAAAGGAAGGAGATCTAGTCAAGCGCGGAGAGGTGGTTCTTGAAATCACCACGGACAAGGCGACCCTGGAGGTGGAGGCCTTCGTGGAGGGGACAGTCCTTCGAATCATGGTCCAGGAGGGTGAAGAAGTGCCTGTTGGAACCGTGCTGGCCTGGATCGGAGAGCCAGGAGAGGCTGTCGAGGATCCTGAAGAGAAGGTGGTCTCTCCTTTGGTGCAGGAGGACCCAATGTCCCTGAAGCCTTCAGTACCGGGGGAGAGCGCGAAAGGCAAGGCCGTCTCTCCCAGAGCGCGGCGAGCTGCCCTGGAAAAACAGATCGATCTGTCTTTGGTGCAAGGGACAGGTCCCTCGGGCAGAATCGTGGAAAGAGATGTTCTGGCTGTGGCGGCGGCTGGCACGGCCGTTGGATCCTTGGATACCCCCAAGGCCACGCCACTGGCTCGCAGTGTGGCGGCACAAGTGGGGGTAGACCTTGCCCGGGTGACTGGCACCGGTATGGGCGGCAAAGTGACCAGGGACGATGTGTTGGCCAAGAAGGATTCCTTGGTTCTGGACGAGGTGGAAAAGCTCAGTCCCATGCGGAAAGTGATCGCTCAGAGAATGGCATTGAGCAAGAGAGAAACCCCTCATTTTTATCTGAGTATCGCGGTCGACATGTCCGAAATCACAGAGGCCAGACGTCAACTGAACGAGATGAGAAACGATGGGGTCAAACTCAGTTTCAATGATTTCGTTGTCGTTGCGGTGGGCAAAGCTCTTTACCATATGCCGAACATCCGCGCCCAATGGGCTGACGGAGCGGTCCGAAAGGTCCAGTCCGTTCACGTGGGCGTGGCTGTCAGCGTGGAGGATGGATTGGTGGTTCCAGTGGTGAAGGATGTGGATCAGAAAGACATCTGGGAGATATCGAAGGAGATTCGAGATCTTGCCGAACGGGCACGTGCCAGGAGATTGATTCCCGATGAATACAGTGGAGGGACGTTGACCGTGACCAACCTGGGTATGTTCGGCATTGACGAGTTTCTCGCTATCATCAATCCACCTGAAAGTGCTATCCTTTCTGTGGGCGTTATCAAGAAGGTTCCAGTGGTTGTGGAAGAGGCATTGGAGATCCGTCCCATGTGTACGTTGTGCTTGTCTGCGGATCACAGGGTGATTGATGGCGCCGAAGGCGCTCGCTTTCTCACTCTGGTGAGAAAACTGATGGAGAATCCTCTTGCCATGTTTGTTGGAGGAGTCGATTCGTGGATGTAGCATGTGCTGGAATCTTGGTGGCCGACCTGGTGGCTAGACCTGTGGACCGATGGCCGGAAGCGGGACGTCTCGAGTTGGTTCCTCATATGGAACTGCATGTGGGAGGATGTGCCGCGAACACGGGAGTCACGTTGGCCAAGTTGGGTTTTGACGTGGGCCTTTTCGGGAAGGTGGGTCAGGACGGCCTGGGGGACTTTGTTTTGAAGCAAATGCAGACCGAGGGAATAAATGTCCTGGGGGTAAAGAGAGATCCTTCTGTTTGCACCTCGGCGACCATGGTGATGGTGGATTCCCTTGGGGAACGGAGTTTTCTGCATTATCTTGGAGCCAATGCGGCGTATGGCGTTCAGGATATCGACTGGGAACTCATGGAGAACGCTACGGTCTTGCATGTGGCAGGCAGTCTGGTTCTTCCGGCCCTGGATGGGGAACCTACGGCCCAGCTCCTTCAAAAGGCTCGAGAGCATGGTTTGACGACCTCCCTGGATACGGTTTGGGATGCTTCAGGGCAATGGATGTCTCTTATTGAACCCTGTTTGCCCTATTTGGATTATTTCCTGCCCAGTTTGGCCGAGGCTCAATCCTTGGTGAACTTGCGGGATCCTCAAGATGTGGCTGAAAAATTCCATGGATATGGCGTTGGAACCGTGGCCTTGAAGATGGGAGAACGAGGCAGCTTTGTCAGTACCTCGAAGGGCGAGTGTTTGACCATGCCCGCGTTTGAGGTTCAAAGCGTAGACGGTACCGGCGCGGGCGATGCCTTTGTGGGAGGCTTCCTCGCTGGAGTGCTCCTGGAGATGGGATTGGAAGAAACGGTTCGTTTGGCCAATGCGGCCGGCGCGATGTGTGTCACACACATGGGTGCGACGGCCGGGATCCCTTCTTTGGAAGATTTGAAGGCTTTTATGAATGTATGACATTCTTTTTAAAATAAAGATATATAAGCACCATGGAGACTTGAAAATGCGGGTGTTCAGATGGATCCCTGTGCTGTTGTTATTGGCCAGTTGGAGCCTGGCGCAGACCATGCCCCAGGAACCTGCGGATCTTTCGGCGGATGAAATTCATTTCGCAGAGGTCGATGGCAAGCAAGTTGTCATCGGCAAGGGCAACGTGCATGTAACGTATCAAGGAACGATCGTGCGGTGTGATGAAGCCGAATTCAGAAGAGCCGAGAATCTGGTGTTTGCCAAGGGAAATGTCGTGGTTAGAACCCTTCAATACGAAGTGCGTGGGCATGAGGGGTATTACGATTTCGTCAATAATATAGGTGAAGTAAAACAAGGCGCGGCGGCGCTTCTTCCCCATGGGTGGAAAGGCGAACTCTACGCCGAGGGTGATGAAGCGAAGCTGTACCCGGAAACGATTATCTTGACGAAAGGTCGTTTTACCACCTGTGATCGTGTTCTGGATGGAAAAACCCCGCATTACAGCGTTCATGCCCCCAGAATTCTAATCTATCCGGGACGAAGGGTCGGCGCATTTCATCCCACTTTTCGACTGGGAAAAATCCCTGTCCTGTATTCCCCCTATGCTAGAAAGAGCCTCGAGGAAACCCACATGAGATTGAGCGTGGGATATCGAGATTTACTGGGGAATTATGGTACCTGGATATACAAGACAAAGGTGGAGTGGGCCGAGGATACCCTGGTGAAGTACAGAGTCGACCTGATGGAAAGACAAGGCGTGGGATTGGGTGTGGAAGTAGAATCAAAATGGGACCACTTTCAAGGGGGACTCGGTTCTGCTGAGGTCTATTATGCCACCGGAGGGAAAAGTTACAAGGGTCTGTATGAGGATGAAAGCCGATGGTTTGTGGAAGGTGAGCTTTTGGAGAGAGCGACCGAGGAACTCATCATGGTGGGAAAGGCCAATTTATACAGCGATCGAGATGTGAAAAAACATTTCTTCTGGAAAGAATATCGGGAGGACCCTAGCATCGAGTCCTATGCGAGCATGACCTGGCTCAAGGAAAGATTCAGCGCCTATGGATTGGTCGATGTGAACCTTCGAAGCTTCGAGACGGACGTGGAACGTCTTCCGCAAGTTGGATTCGATTGGAAACGCAGCAGTTTGGGTGATACGGGGATCTATCTGGATTTTGGCACGCAATTCGCGGATTTGAAGAATGGAATTCGTCCCGAGTTGGACGACAGGGACGGATTGGCTGCGGAGGTGACCGCGGCGGCATCGGAAATGGAGACGATGCGTTCTAGCCAGCAGGACGTGGATCTTGTTCGATCGGACCGTCGGGTCATTCGAGTGGATCAGACCGTGGAATTGAGCCGTCCTTTTCGCGTGGGAGATTTTCTGGGTTTGGAACCGGCTGTGGAGTATCAGGGAACCTATTACTCGGACCTGTATGACAGGGGCATCCTGGAAGAAGAAGGTCTCACGGAGAGTAAGACTCAAGGGTCTGATTTCAGAAACGCGATCACGGGAAAATTGCAGGCCAAGACCAGTCTTCACAGGATCCATGAAAGGAGTTGGGTTCCAGAAGCCAGGAAGGTTAGACATCAGATTGAACCAAGCTTGGGATACAGGATCCGTCCTGAACCCACGATCGATGCGAGCGAACTGATCCAATTCGACAAGATCGATGCCCTTCAGGAGACGAATTCGATTCTTTTCGAGTTGATCAATCGATGGGAGAAGAAGAACATCAAGGATGAGACATCCTTGGTTGCGAGGGTGGATGTGGGTGCGATTCAAGAAATGGCCTCTGGGCAACGGGATTTTCTCACCCTGGAATCCTGGATCAGAATCTGGGATTGGTGGAGCTTTTATACGGATACCCGGTATGACACGAATGCCTCTGAATTGGCGCGTGTCAACACGGATCTAGCGGTTCTTCCCATGGATCAACTTAGACTGACCTTTGGGACTCGATATTACCCGCGTACCACAGGAAATGACAATCTGGATCTATCGGGCAGCCTTTTTCTCAAAGTCACGGAGGGCTTGAAGTTTGGAAGCAAGGGAATTTACGATGTGCATGATGGAGACCTGGAGGAAATCGAGATCTCTTTTCACAAATCCCTTCATTGTTGGGATTCCGTTCTGGCGTATAGCAAACGCCGGGAAAGAGATGAACAGCAAGTGGCCATTTATCTCTGTATCAAAGCCATTCCTACCGTTGGGTTCAGCATGAGCGGAGGATTTGATTGAGAACGGTAGGTAGGATTCCGTGCTTCTTGGAAGGAGGCGTTTCTTGAAAGGAAGATTGCGGACCGCAAAGCAATTCGTCCAGACTGGACTGGTGTTGTGCGCAGCTTTTGTGTGCGTGGTGTGTCTGGGTACCCTTTGTACTCGAATATCCAATATGACGCCGTTCCAGAGTTGTCTGATTTTTTTGGGATCTACAGCGCTCTTGGTGTCTGTCTGGGCGGTTCGGTCGTTGGTGCATTCCGCTGTGAGTGTGGGCCGGGAGATTCGTGTCGCTGTGGAGGGGCTTGAGGCCTTTTGGGGCGATCCGGATGTGGAGGGGGAAGATCCATGGCAGGAGTGGGCTCCGCCTGAATCTGGACGTCGTCTTCTGTCCAGAGATCGTGTGGGAGAGCCACTTTGTCCATGCGGAAGCGGCAAGCCTTATACGCAGTGCTGTGGTATGCAAAACTGATCGTCTGCGGTTGATATCCAGAAACAGGGGACAAGGTTCGCGTCAGGGCGTACGCATCAAAAGGCGTAAACATTCAGTAATCCAATCCCAGATCGGGTTCATTGACTGTTTACGTAAGCACAATAAGATGCGTAAGCCCTGGGTTCGCGTTGACTTTGGTGGCAAGATGATCTACAGTTCCGGTAGATTGGAGGAACTGTGTTTTTTGGATTCAATCGTAATCCCAGTATGAGTCCAAAGGTAGTAAGACGGTACATGCGTATGCGTCTGTTCCTTTGGGTTGCCATTCTGTTCTCTTCAGGATCTGTCCTGGGATTCTTTGTGTTCCGACGCTGGGAAGATCTGGGACATGACATGTCCCATGAGGGAATCATGGAATCCGATCAGATGTGGGCAAATCGTACGGATTTTGCCATTCGAAACATCAGAAGATATATATTGGATCTCGATGAGGAGCAAAAACGACGCCATATGGAGGCGGAGCTCGAGGTGACAGCCCCGGATTCTGCAGAAGCGTATTATCTGCGGGGTTGGTTGGCCCTGTTGCAACAGCCGCGTCAGTGGGAAGAGGCCATCACGTTTTTTCGAAACGCGTCGGTAGCTGACCCCAAGGCCATGTTTCCTCATTATCATCTCGGTCTTCTTTATCAAGAACGAAAATCCCTGGAAATGGCTATTGTGGCTTTTGAAACCGCGCTGCGATTGAATGCAGGATTTGCTGAAGCGCATTTTGCACTGGGTTCCTGTTTCCATGAGCAAGGCAGATTGGATGAGGCTATGACCTATTATGGTCTGGCCATACGGATCGATCCCATGCAGGCTCGTTACCATTACAATATGGGCTTGGTTGGCAAACAGCAGGGGCGTTTCATGAATGCCATGGCCAGTTTTACCCGATGTATACAATTGGATCCTTCCTTGACGGAAGCCTATCTCAACCTGGGCGAGGTTCAGGAAATGCAAGGCAACGAAGAAGAAGCAATCAGGATGTACAGGATTTTTCTTGAACGACAACCTGCTACAGATGAAAGGGAATATATCGAAGAGAAGATCGCTCGGCTCCGTTTCGGACGGACGGTTTCGCCCTAGTATGAGGCGTGTGGTGCCCTTGGCATTGCTCTGCGTTTTGGCCTTATGGGGTCTGGCGGTACATTTTCGATACTGTAGGGATTCTCTTTCCCTGAGGGGGTATTTGGCTTTTCGATGCGGATGGTTCCTGCCACTCTCTGAGATTGAAATCGAACGGAGATTGCAGGGGTGCGTGGATAGGAATGATTTCCGTTTGGGTCTTCTTATCCTGGATTGGTACAGCCAATGCGCGCCGGAGCCCATAACTCCCGAGGAAAGAGCCATGGCTGGTTTTTTCGCGGGATGTTGCGCTTATCAACTGGGTGATATCCCGGAGGCTCTTCTGTTATGGAACAGGATTATGACTCGATTTCCAGATACTCGGGGAGCTTTGTGGGCCCGTCGCGCCATTCAATGGGTTTGCCATGAACGGGAAAGGAGTTGGATAGTTTGAGAATCTCGAGGATGTATTTTGGGGGGTGGGTCGTCCTGCTTCTTTGTCACGGAATGCTTTCCAGTATTGCCCGAAGCGCTCCCATGACAGAATCCGAAAGAGCTCTTTGGTTGATGGATCGTTCCAGAAGAGCGAAAAAGGACAGCAAAGCTCTCGCTCTGCTGCTGGAAGCCGTTGAATTGGATCCCTTGAACAAGAAGGCCCAAATGTCCTTGGCTTCCTTGTATTTGAGAACCAGGGAATATGAGGCTGCGGAAAGGAAATTCGAGGAAGTTCTGGAACTGGACGACGAGATCCTGGATGCCATGAGTGGACTGGCACAGGCTCGAATGGGCCTGGGAAAATACCTGGAAGCCGCGGACATCTTGAGACAGGCTCTTCGACACAGACCTCAATCGCCCTTGTTTCGTTCCGCCTTGGGAGACGCCTATCTTCGGGCCGGTTACCCCGCGGAGGCGGAGAAGGAGTACCACTGGCTGAAGATGATGTATCCAGCGGAGCAGGATGGGTATGTGGCGTTGTCTTCCATCTGGCGGGAAATCGGGTATTTGGATCGGGCGCAGAAGGTCCTGGAAGAGGGATTGACGATCGTATTTCACAAGGAAGGGTTATACCGAGAGATGGGCAGACTGAAGGAGGCAATCGGCGCATGGGATGAAGCCATCCAATACTACAGGAAAGCCATAGCTTCCTCTGCCATGGATCATTCCTCTCGACGCCGGATAGCCTGGTGTTATTGGGAGAAGAGCGAACCGGCTGGAGCTTTTCGCGCCATGCAACGGCTGAAAACTTTTGATTCAAGTTCGGTAAGTCATTATGAATATCAAGTCGCCCGTTGTCTTTGGAAGGGTTCAAATGTGGATTCGATTGTCGGCAAGGCGCTGAGGAATCTGGAGGAAGCGGGCTCTTTATTGGTTCTGGCTCAGGGATTACAGAAGACTCAATCGCATGAACCCTCGGTCCAACTCCTGAAAAGAGCCAAATCCATAGATTCCAAGAACGAGATGGTCCATTTTCATCTGGGAAGATCCTTGCGCCTTCTGAATCGAATGGAAGAGGCGGAAGAGGCGTTATATGTTGCCATGACCGAAGGACACAATCCGCTTCAAGTTCGAATGGAATTGGCACAGCTTCACATGGCTACGGGCAACGAAGACATGGCTCGAATGGAAGTGGTCATGGCGCTTCAATTGTATCCCCACTATCAGGCCAGTCATGAAATTCAACGTATAAGCAGGGAATCGGCCATGTTTCGAAAGATCGCGGCAAAAGCCTGTGTGGAGCGTATCCAGATGGAAGGGCAGAAAGACACGGCTGAGAACGCGGCAAGAATTCTCTTGGCCTTGAGCCAGAAAGAGATGACGCCTTGAGTGAAACAGCAGTTATGGATTTGTTCCAGACCCCCACTTCGCTTCAGCGGTTTTTCTGTCGAGCTTGCCGCCGGGTAAACGGGGAAGCTCCGTTACCCATACGAAACCTTTGGGAGTCTCTTGTACGGTAAGGTGCCGTAAGCAGTGAGAACGAAGCGCTTGGGGGTGGGGTCGGGAGGAACCCGAAGGTATCAGGAAAGCCTTTGGAACTTGGCCCTTCGTATCGTGTAAGATTCCCAGGACGAGCGCTTCGGATATATCTTGGTGCAAACATAGAACCGCTTCCACCTTCTCCGGATGTACCTTTTCTCCGGCCACTTTGAGAACCGAAGTCATGCGGCCCACAAAATGGAAACGTCCCTGTTCGTCTTGTTGGAAAAGATCACCAGTTCTGTGAGGTCCCTGCCTCGGCATGCGCTGTCCCTGGGCCAAGCGATATCCCTGGTACAATCCAGGTCCTTCTATCACCAATTCCTGCCCGGAAGTTGTCATTGCGAGCGTCGCGCGATAGGAAGGGACAGGGAATCCAACACAGCCAGGTTTCGGCTTCTCGCCTGTAGGTGTAGCCAAGGCCACGCCCACGGTTTCGGTGCTTCCCCATACAGGACACAGGGGTACTTGAAAATGAAACTGCACTTGTTCCAACAGGGATGGATCAGCCACCGCGCCTCCACTTTCCAAGAGACGTACTCTTCGATAGGTTTCCCCGGGGGTCATGCTTCGACACAGGACTCGATACAGGCTGGGGACAGCCATCATCGATCGTACATCATGATCCTGAAGGGTCTTGAGAAGTCGCCGAGGAGCGTTGCTGGGTTCCAGTACGCTGGTACCTCCCAGGAACAAGGGACGACAAAAATGTTCATGTGGATGGGCGTAGGGGGAGAAAAGACAGAGAAAAGGTTCCTCCTGGTTTGACCTCAAGAACTCAACCATGCCTCTCGTGTTCCAATACAATGCTTCATAGGTGGTCTCGGCCGCCCTGGGCTGTCCTGTGCTGCCGGAGGTAAGGTTCAGATAGACGACGCGCCGGATGTCTTGGGGGACATTCAGGTAGTTTTTGGATCCGATTCCCGGTGCGATCGCTTCTTCCCAAGAGCGATCTGCCTCCAGGCCATCGAGTCCAAGAGTCCACCTGCCAGGACGGCATGCTTTCAAGTGTTCTTCGGTTCCAGCTTCCAAGACCAAGGCGCGAACATTCATTCCAAGGCACAGGGTCGAGAGTTCCTCTATGCTTCTGGCAGGATTGAGTGGCATGAAGGTCAGTCCGGCTCCACAAATCGCCAGAAAGGTGATGGGCAAAGCCAAACGCCTGGAAAGGGCCACCCCTACCACATCCCCTTCTTCGAGCCCGATGTCTCGGAGACAGACAGCCAGGGCATATGCATGCTCGTAGAAGGACTGGTAGGAGATGCTTCCTTCAGGTCCGCAAAGAGCGATCTTTTCCGGCTGTAGATGGGTCCAGGATTCCAACATCTGCCACAAGCTGACCGGGGTGGTAAAGTGCGGTTGACTCAAATACAGTTCCTTTCCTGTCCCATCCATAACATGAGAACGCTTGTTGTCTTGAGAGCGCACAGGATAAGGCATGTCGAAGGGATACCAAAAGCCGGCAAAAGAAGCAGTCCCACCGCCAAGGCTCCCACCATCGCCCCCGAGTGATCGGCAGCGTCCAAAATCCCCGCGGCGCGTCCCGCCGCCAGCCCTTCCTGTTTCATGGAATCCGCCGAGTCCAGCGTCTTTTCAGCACATTCAGGTTGTCCAATAAAACGGAACGAAGACAGTCTGGTCACGGCCAAGGGGAATTCCATGCCTGTTAAACAAGCTTTCATCAAGAGCAGGATTCCCACCAGAGTCTTGCCCAGCCAGGGTTGAATTCCACCTCCAAGCAGGGCTTGAGAAGAGAGAAGGAGCAAGATCCATAGTGGAACGAAGAATGTGTCCACGAAAAGAAGCGCTCGCGTCTTCCTTCGTCGAGACAAGACGGGAAAGAGAAGGACGCTCCCTGCCACCAAACCGGACATGAAACTGGCCAGAAGAAACCCTACTTCCTTGTAGACGAAGCCATAGGAGGATTGGACCAGAAACAGGCAACCCACGTAGAAACCCATGGAAGAAATGCCTGTGGTCCAAATCACATAGCCGATCGGAATCTTGCGAATTCCAACGGAACCTCGAAGAATCCTGGCCAGCCCCACCCACAAAAGAAAGGGAACGCATAGAAGGGCCACAAGCCAAGCATAGGATATGGAACCGAGGGATTCTAACACCTGAGGAAGGAGGCTTTCTGACATCATGCCCCAAACAGCAAGGTTTGTGACATGGCTCAAGGGCTGTCGATCCGTGTTGATGGGTCCTTGGGATCTTTTTGCCAATTCTCTTTGTAGAAATTCCAGGCGTCCTGGTTCGAGAGCCATTATAAAGTGGGCTGGAGAAAAGCTCTCTGTCTCGATCTTGTATGATTCAAAACGCTGCCAGAGTTCTTGGGGATCGAGGGACAAACCGGACGCGGAGGCAGAAGCCAAAAACAGCACAGAATCCCCTGGAAGGGCCTTGACTGTGGGAAAAACGCTTCGCAGGGTTCTCCAAATCAGGGCCACTCGTTCGCCTACCGCGCCTTCATAGTAGTTTTCAGCCCCGGGAACCGACAACGCGAATAAACCCTCAGGACATAAGCGGGATCGAACCACAAGGAAGAATTCTTTCGTATAGAAACGGTTCAAGGAAACAGTGTCCGGCTGTGGCAGAGACGAGAGAATCAAGTCAAAAGGTTCCTTGTCCATATACAAGTAACGTCTGGGATCCATAAAGACCAGGTTGACCCTGGCCGAGGACAATTCTTTGATAGAATCCTCTTCCATGTACTCTGTCTGCAGTCGCAGGAGATCCGGATCCATTTGTACCCCAACCATGTCGATATTCGGATATCGAAGGGTTTCCCCGATCAAGCCCGGCAAGTCTCCTCCCATGTAAAGAACGCGCTTTGGACGAGGGTGGAAGTGGAGTGTTCCATGTACGGCTTCTGCGGAACGGAAAGGGTCCGGGAATTCGAAAAGAACCGAACCGTTTCCCAACAAAAGGAACTGTTCATCGATACAACCGACGGACAGACGCTGGTATGGGGTTTCTTTGCTCGAGAGAAATTCGACCCTGGGCAGTTGCTTTTGCCACACAATGCGCGTTAACGCTTCATCCGCGAACCGGGTAATCCACAGGGAAAAACAGAGGGCCAAGAGCCAACCGAAAACAAGACAGAAAGTGCGACGTCTTGTTCTTGGCAGGAAGACCCAGCGCGCAGAGAGCAACAAGAGCGCAGACAAGCTCCAGACATCCAAGGCCTTGACACGTCCCTGAAACAGATAAGAAAAAAGCAGGGAAGCCCCGGCGCTTCCCATGGCTTCCAGTCCGTAAGCGAGTCCGATACCCTGCCTTTGTCCGAAGGATCGAAGGGAACGAATGCCCACGGGAAAGGCGTATCCTACCAGCAGTCCGGAAGGAAGAAGGACCCATCCAATTCCATGGGCCATGCTTCTGACCGAGGCAAACTGTCCCAAGGGAACGTCCAACAGGACGGGCAAGAGACGGGCAGCCGCGATCTGGCAGGGCAATACGAGAATTTGAGAGAGGAGCAAGATGTGGAAGAGACGGAACCCCTGAAAACGGTGCCATCTCTTCCCACAACTTGCCAAAGCGGCACCCAAAGCGATCCAGAACAACCAGAAGGCCATGATGAGACCAAAACAGATCTCATTGCCGGCAAAGGCGGAAAGAAATTCGCGAAAAAGAAGGACCTGTCCCACCCCGGACATCCAACCCAATCCCAGAAAACCCAGGTGGGTTTCTGAATCCTGAACGCTGTTTTGAAGATGGTTCATCTCGAATGGCATTGTATCCTTGATGCAAGGGAAAGGGCTACCTGTCCAGTCCATTAGGTTTCCCTCTGCCCTTCCTCCTCGCCTTGCCGGCCATTCTGGCCAAGCCTAGATCGGGTTCACTGAATATTTAGAGCGAACCCTCCCACTGTCTGTTTCACTGGAGGATGATAAGGCATGATTGATTCTCTGTATTCGATGCCGCTACAATAGCAGCATGGACTGTCCTGTATGCAAAGAAGCGATGATGGTGATCGAGTATGAAAAGATCGAGTTGGATTACTGCGACAGTTGTCGCGGCGTTTGGCTCGATGAAGGCGAATTGGATCTATTGTTTGGAAATCATCAGATCACACATGGTTTTTTGACTTCTGGCAATCCTGCGAAGGCTCAAGGGGAAACATCAAGATTATGTCCCATATGCGATACGGTGATGAAGAAAGCAGTGACCGGTGGTTCGGAATCTGTGGTGTATGACCATTGCCCCGAAGAACATGGCCTTTGGTTCGATCACGGCGAACTGTTGTCCGTGCTTCAACAGGGAATCCTGGCCGGGGAGGAAGCCGTGGTCGTTCAGTGGTTGCGCGAGATATTTCCGAAGTCTCCGATTTCAAAGCAGGAACAGGAATCCCCCCCATCCTGAAAGAGAAGGAGCTTGCTCATGGGCGCTGTCGTGTTGATTCTTCTGGTCTTCCTGGTTGTGGTCATTCTTTGGGTTGTTGGCATATACAATGGCCTGGTGCGCTTGCGGAACGCGGTGAAGAACGCCTGGTCCCAGATCGACGTACAACTGAAACGGCGGCATGACCTCATCCCGAATCTGGTGGAAACGGCGAAGGGTTACATGAAACACGAACGAGAGACTCTGGAGAGTGTGACCCAGGCGCGCAATCTCGCGCAGAACGCCTCTGGCGCGGCCAAACAGGGTGCTGCGGAGAGCCAATTGAGCCAGGCGCTTAGTCAATTCTTTGTGGTGGTGGAACGCTATCCTGACCTGAAAGCCAACCAGAATTTTCTGCAGATTCAAGAGGAATTGACCTCCACGGAGAATCGAATCAGCTTCTCGCGCCAAGCCTATAACGACGCTGTGATGATGTTCAATAATCGTATCGAGATGTTCCCGAGCAATATCATCGCCGGTATGTTCCAATTCGTTCGAGCCGACTTTTTCGAAATCGACAACCCGGTGGAACGCGAGGTTCCCAAGGTCTCCTTTTCCTGAGGGGTCACACGAGAGCCAATGTAAGCTTTGTCGCGAATAGCGAACTCAGCGATCTTCCTTGAACAGGGCGTAAGGATCTCATATGTTTGAACTGATACGCGCCAACAAACGTCGATCCATGATCCTGATGTCGGTTGTACTCGTATTGTTGTTGCTTTTGGGCTTCGCGATTGGCTTCGCTGTGGTACCGGCAACCCAACCCATTCAACTGGGCAACAGTCCGTTCCCCTTGCCGATAGGTGGCATGATCGGGATGGGACTGGCCTTGTTGGTTTGGGGGGTACAGGCCTTGGCGGCCTTTTTCTCCGGGGACAGGCTTCTCATGGCAGCCGCGGGCGCCAAAGAGATCAGGAAACAGGACCATCCGCGTCTGTTCAATGTGGTTGAAGAAATGACCTTGGCCGCGCAATTGCCGGCCATGCCCAAGGTTTATATCATCGAGAATATGTCGTTGAATGCCTTTGCCGCGGGTCGAGACGCGAAGCACGCGGCCGTGGCTGTTACTGCCGGTCTGTTGTCCAAACTCGACCGCGATCAACTTCAGGGCGTGATTGCCCACGAGATCGGCCATATCGCGAATCGGGACGTGTTGTTCATGACCATGGCCGGAATCATGGTCGGTTCGATTATCATGCTTGCTGAGATGTTTTTGCGCATGATGTGGTATTCAAATCTTTCGGGCACGCGGCGATACAGTTCGCGGCGCTCCTCTCGCAGCAGCGGAGGCGACGGGGCGAAACTGGCGTTGCTCGTTCTGGCAGGAATTCTCGCGGTGGTGGCGCCGCTTCTGGCCAACATGCTCTATTTGGCCTGTTCGCGCCAGCGCGAGTACTTGGCGGATGCTTCCGGCGCAGTATATACCCGGTATCCTGAAGGCCTGGCAAGCGCGCTCGAGATCATCTCGCGCAATCCCGGGGACAAGGCCTCGATCAGCAAGGCCACTGCGCCCATGTATATCGTGAATCCACTCCAGGCGGGACAGCGTTCCTTGTCTTCGTGGACCAGCACGCATCCGCCTATTGAAGAGCGGGTACGAATCCTGCGAGGCATGGGAACAGGCGCCTCCTTTCGCGATTATGCCAGATCCTGGGGAAAGATCGCCGGGAGGCAGGCCGCGTCCATGCCCGCCTCCGCGTTGGCCGCGGCACAATCTTCCACATCGACCAGGTCGGTCGAAACGCAGGAAAGCGCGAGTCAGCGGCAACGAGATACAGGGGATCTGCTGCGCCGCATAAACCAATTCCGATTCATTCAGTGTGATTGTGGCGTTCAATTGAAATTACCTCCGGAATACAACAAACCCAAGGTGCAATGTGTGCGGTGTGGTACGACACACCATGTACCCTCTGGGGCGCACTGAACATGGAAGGGTGTCAAGAGGCCAAAGTCCTGTGAAAGGAGGAGCGGGTGATGTTGATGTTTCGAGAGATAGGGGTCTTTGTTTTGGCATGGATGGGTGTTTTTATGCTAATGCCTGTTCTTTGTTGCGCCGAAGGAACAGACGATGGATCCGGTGCCAAAGCCGAGATACTCTCTGCGACTCGGATATGGGACCAGGGGCAACACAACGCTTTTACTGGCCTGATTCGCCATGAAGATCGGTGGTATTGCGTGTTTCGGGAGGGAGAAGGCCATGTCTGTGCACATGGCGCGTTACGGGTGCTGGTCTCAGAAGATGGACATGCCTGGGAATCCATGGCCTTGTTGGCCTCGGACAAAGCGGATTTGCGTGACGCTCAGATCTGCGTGACCCCGGAAGGCGAACTGATGCTCAGCGGCGCTGCCGCGCTGCATGATCGTAGCGTGTTTTCTCATCAGTCCATGGCCTGGTTTTCGCGGGACGGGCGTACATGGAGCCAGCCAGTGGACATTGGCGATCCTAATTTCTGGTTGTGGCGTGTGACCTGGCATAAGGGCGTCGCCTATGCCATCGGGTATTCCGTTTCCCCGGAACGCAAAATTCGTCTGTATACGAGCCAGGATGGACGTAAATTCGATGTGCTGGTTGAAAACATGTTGGATAGGGAATACCCCAATGAAACCTCGTTGGTCTTCCTGGAAAACGACCAGGGAATCTGTCTGCTTCGTCGGGGGGGCACCGGGATGGTTGGGTTGGCAGAACCGCCCTACAAGGAATGGGAATGGAAGGATCTTGGCGTGGAAATCGGCGGACCTCATTGTATTCAATTGCCGGACGGGCGTTTCATAGCCGGGGTACGTCTTTACGACAACAAGGTTCGCACATCACTTTGCTGGCTTGATCCACACCAGGGGAAGCTTCAAGAGTTTCTATCCTTGCCCTCCGGAGGAGATACCAGCTATCCAGGTCTGGTTTGGCACGAGAATGTGCTATGGGTCAGTTATTATTCCAGCCACGAAGGAAAAACAAGCATCTACCTTGCCCGAGTGAAGTTGCCGTAGGAACGACATTTCCTTGCCAACATCACCCCAGGATCTTTTCGGCCTTCTCCATATCGAGGTCCGTGATATAGGGGATCCCGCTGACATCCGCGCATTCTCGGGTTAAACTGGCCAGGTCGTTTCGGGTTATATATTGGAGGGCGAATTTCCTGCTACCTGCCATGAACTGACGCAGTCCCTGGGCGAGGCGCTCGTAGTAGGTGTAGAGGCCGAGCGCCCCGGTGGGAATCTTATCGAACGCCCTTTTCCCGATTTCTTCGCGCAGGGTGTTTGCCGTGACGAAGATCTCATCTTTGGAGTGACCAAAACGTTCCACATAGACTGGAATCTGCCTTTCCTCTATGGTCCGGCCGATGGTTTTCCCGACCATGGCCGCGGCGATGGGGGCTCTGGCCATACCCACCAGTTTCACGTAGGGTGCTCCAAGCGCGAGCCCTTTGAAGATTTGGTCTTCAAAGGCGAATCCACCTCCAACAGCAATTGCGGGGATGTATTCGCCGCGTTCCGAGAGACGTCGAACGTATTGGTAGAGCAGAGAGTGCAAATAGACCGGGGGAACGCCCCATTCGTTCATCATGCGCCAAGGGCTCATGCCTGTGCCGCCACCGGCGCCGTCCACGGTGAGAAGGTCGATCTTGTATCGAGAAGAAAAGACCACCGCCCGCGCCAGATCCACCGGGCGGTAGGCTCCCGTCTTCAAGAAGATATATTTCGCGCCCGCGTCTCTTAATTCCTGGATTCGGCAGGCGAAGGATTCTTCTGAGACCATACCTACCCTGGAGTGCCGTTCGAACTCCTTGAAGGCCCTGTTTTCAAAGGATTGGATCACTATCGGATCCGTGGGGTCTGGAAGGACCACATACCCTCGTTGATGCAAGAGCTGTGCCTTCTCTAAATCCGAGATCTTGACCTCGCCGCCGATATCCTTCGCGCCCTGTCCCCATTTGAGCTCGACGCATTGAACTCCGAGTTTCTCGATGGCGTATTCCTGAACACCAAGTATCGTGTCTTCGACATTGGCTTGTACCACAATACATCCATATCCATCACGCTGGTGGTCCTGATAGAGTTTGACTCGACGTTTCAGATCCTCGGTGTCAACGATCTTGCCTCTCTTGAGAACCGTTTCCGGGTCCATGCCTCCGACATTTTCACCGATGGTCAGGCCGGTCCCGGCCAGCGCCGATCCAATGGCAAGGCCTTCCCAATTGTTCTTCGCTATGTCTGTGGATCCGATCCCTGAAATGGTCCAAGGCAATCTTAATTTCAGTCCCCGATCGTGTCCAAAGACGACCTCGAGGTCGACCGCCGGGAACACCGCCTTGTCGCTGTCTTCCTCGATTCCCTGGGCCCCTGTCGCTGTACCCATGATATTGAAATGTGAGTAGTTGACCGGGTATTCCTTTTGGGCCGCGGTAGTGATCACACCAAAGGGTTGGGGATAGATCACCTCGTGTCCCCTGTAAGCGGATTTACCGATTTCGCACATGCCAATACACCCGTCAACACAAGTCACACACATCCCGGAGGATGGGACGACAGATTCCTCGGTACGATTTTTCGTTAGCGTGGCGGCCGAAGCGTTGGGCCTGGACAGTGTTGTTGACATCCGTAGCTCTCCTCTTATGCTGATGATGTTTTGATGTGAAATTTCCTTGTCCTATGTGGTTTCATGGAACGAATCCTGTTGTGAACCATGACACGAATCGAGGCATGGAAGGGAAAGATGCGCGCATCCGCCACATACTCCTTCATCCGACTCGGTATACGTGCATCTCAATTGGCAAGCCGGACAGACATAGATGCACCCACCACACAGACGGCACACCTCTGATTTCATATCGAAAGGTGCTCCCACCTTTCGGGTTTCTCCCCGGCCTGAAAAGCCGATGGCATTGGCCATCATTTGTTCCTTGCACATTCTTACGCATCGCCCGCACAAGATACAGTCTTCCTGTTCCTGCTTGAAACGTTGTTGCCGCACGCCATGCAAGCTCGCCAGATCCTGCAGGGTCTTGGATTGGGGACAGGAAGCCAGATGCAGCTCGATGACCATCTTTCTTGCCTTGATCACACGCTTGGAGTCGGTTTGTACCTTGAGTCCTTCTTCGGCGGGATAGGTGCAAGAGGAGACCAGTCTTGCCCTCGCACCTTCCCCGATTTCCACCACGCACAGACGGCAGGCTCCATAGGGTGAAAGTCCTTCCATGTGGCAAAGCGTGGGAATAGAAATCCCGAAGAACATCGCGGCTTCCAGCAAAGTTGAACCTTCCTCGACGGAAACTTGAATGCCGTTGATGGTTAGCTTGATCATATGGATGTATCCTTTGCGTGGGACAGCTGTGGAGCCACGTCTTTCAAATGTTTCGTGAAGGCGAGGTCACAACGTAAACATCTGTGGGCCTCTGCCGCGGCTTGCTCCTCGGACAACGCCAGTTCCACCTCCAGAAAGTTCTTCCTTCGCCGCTGTGGTGAGAGTGTTGCGGGTTCCACCCTCCTGGCGCCTTCCTGTTCCTCTTCGCTGACTTCAGAAGGTTCGATATATACGTCGGGCAGGCTTATACGGGTTGAAAGGGTCTTTTCCCCGCGCAGATATCGATCGATGGACGTGGCGGCTTTCTTGCCTGAGGCGAGGGCGTCGACAACGGTGTAGGGACCTGTCACCAGGTCGCCCCCGGCAAAGATGCCTTCCCTGTTTGAGTGAAGCGTTCGCGCGTCCACTAGGACTCGACCTCTCTTGTCCAGATCCACACCCATCCTTTTAAGGGGTTCACTGTCCGGGGATTCCCCGATGGCGATGATCAGGGTATTCAAAGAGATTCGGAATTCGGTGCCTGGAATGGGAATGGGGGTGCGGCGACCGCTGGAGTCAGCCTCTCCCTGCTCGTTTCTGACGCATTCAATCCCCACCAGTCTTCCCCCATGGGAATGTATCTTGATGGGGGATACGCCGACTTCCACCTTTACCCCTTCCTTTGCCGCGGTATCGATATACCGGATTCCCACGGGCGAGACAAGGGTTCTGAGCTGGATTCCCTCTTCGAGAGCGGCCTCGACCTCTTCAGCGTAAGCGGGCATCTCTTGATCGGTACGACGATACAGCAGCGAGACGCTCTCGACGTGTTCCTGTCGAATGGCCACGCGGGCAGCGTCGACCGCGGAGTTTCCCCCACCGACAATGCAGACGTGTCCCCCGGCCAATTCCTCGCCTCTCAGATTGAACGCTTTCAAAAATTCCATGGATGAATACACGCCTTGCAGGGTTTCTCCAGGCAACGCGAGCCGTTGACTCTTGTGCGCACCCATGGCGAGGAATATCGCCTTAAAACCATCCGCGAAAAGGTCATCTATGGAAAAATCCTGGCCTAAAACTGTGTTGAATTTCACGGAAATGTGTTTGTCGAGCAACGCCTCAATCTCTTTCATCAAGGTTTCGCGGGACAAGCGGTAAGAAGGGATACAACTGGAGAGCATGCCTCCCAGGACCGATTCTGCCTCGAATAGGGTGGAGGGGCGCCCGAGCAAGGATAAATAATGTGCCGCGGATATGCCTGCAGGTCCCGCTCCAACGATGGCGATCTTCTCTCGTTTCCGAGTCCTTGTCGCGTTTTTTTTCGGTTGGTATGCCGCGGGGTCATAGCGGTCTGTAATAAATCGTTTCAGGGAGCGAATGGCGATAGGATCGTCTCCGGACGTCCCCATCTGACATCGGGTTTCACACTTTCTATCACACACGCGCGCGCATACTGACGGCAATGGGTTGGTTTCCCTGATGACCCTGTAGGCTTCATCGTATCGACCCTTTTCAAGCAACGCGATGTATCGCCAAGGCTGTGTATTCAAGGGACACGCACTTTGACAGGATGCGCCCACAAGTTGTGAACAGACGAACGCGTCGCATCTCTTGTCTATCACGTGTCGTTCGTATTCGTGTCGGAAATACCTCAGGGAGCTGAGCACCGGGTTCGCCGCGGTTTGTCCCAACCCGCACATCGTGGTGTCTCTTACCACCAGAGCCAGTTCTTCCAGCAAAGCGATATGCTCCGGGGTTCCCTTGCCCTTGGAGATATCGTCGAGGAGCTCGTACATGCGTTGCGTTCCCTTGCGGCAGGTAAAGCATTTTCCGCAGGATTCCTTCCTCAGAAAATTCATGAAGTATCTGGCCACGTCTACCATGCATGTGTTTTCATCCATGACGATCATGCCCCCGGACCCCATGATGGAACCGGCGCGGCTCAAACTGTCATAGTCCACAGGGAGGTGGAAGAGGGATGCCGGAATACAGCCGCCGGAAGGTCCCCCGGTCTGAACAGCCTTGATCTTCGTCTTGCTCGAGGACCCGCCACCAATGTCGTAGATGATGTTCCGAATGGGAATGCCCATCGGCACCTCGACCAAGCCGGTATTCTTTACTTTACCTACCAGGCTGAAGATCTTCGTGCCCGCATTTCCCTCTGTTCCCGTCTTGGAGTAGTCTTCGGCCCCCTTGCGGAACAGGAGAGGGACATTGGCCCAGGTTTCTACGTTGTTGATCGCCGTGGGTTTGCCGAAAACACCCCTTTGAATGGGAAACGGAGGCCGTTGGCGCGGTTCGCCCATCTTGCCTTCTATGGATCTGATCAGCGCTGTCTCCTCGCCGCAGACGAACGCTCCAGCGCCTCGGATCATTTCGATGTCAAAGGAAAAACCTGAGCCAAGGATATTCTCACCCAACAAGCCGAGTCTCCTCGCCTGTTTCAAGGCGGCAGTGAGATTCCGGATTGCCAGCGGATATTCGTTGCGGACATATACGATTCCATGGCCCGTGCCTGTGCCGTATCCGGCGATGATCATGCCCTCAATGACGCTGTGAGGGTTGCCTTCAAGCAAGCTGCGATCCATGTAGGCGCCGGGGTCTCCCTCGTCAGCGTTGCAGATCAGGTACTTGCCATGCTCCGCGGGCTGCCTGGACAAGAGCTCCCATTTCAGTCCTGTGGAAAATCCAGCACCACCCCGTCCACGCAGGCCGGATCGTTTCACTTCCTGAACCACCCAGGCTGGGTTGTTCTGGGAAAGGACCCTTTCCAAGGCTTCGTAGCCGCCTGTCGAAACATAATCATAAACGCGAACGGGGTCGATTCTCTGGTTCTGAGCCAGTATGTCGCGCTGTTGATTCTTGAAAAAAGGAATATCGTCGCGCCGATAATATCGTTCATCGGTGATCGGGTCGCGATAGAGCAGTTCCTCCACAAAACGGTCGTGAAGTACTGCGTCTATGATCCTTGGCACGTCATCAAGGGCGATCTGTGCGTAGAATGCCTGTTGCGGTTCTGTGAGGATGAAAGGTCCCATCTCACAGAAACCATGACATCCAGTGACACGAAGAAAGATGCGGTGGACCAGCCCGTTTTCCAGGATGTGTCGTTTTGCCATATTGATGATGTCGCTCGAACCGCTCGCGTGGCAGGCAGTTCCGGCGCACACCACGATTCGAGGCTTGTCCCGATCGATATGATGGGAAAGCATGCCACGTAATTCTTTCAATTCTTCTATCGAAGATAGCCGCGCCATTTCGCCTCCAAAGCATGGATCATGCCGCCATCTTGGCTTCCAGGGCTCATATCAAGTCAAACATGCAGTTTCTGCAGCCGGTTCGTGAACATACCCGTAGCATTCCACCTCCTCGAACGATCATGGATGCCATGGGAGCCTCACATTCAGGGCATTCCCACTCGTCGATCAACTGCTCGTGGCAGTATGGACAGTATATTCTTGCCACCTTGTCTTGGGGGAATGTGCATTGGGCCTGAGCCTTCCTGACGCCATACAAAGACGAGAAGTGTAAGCAGTCTTGCTTGCCATCCCACGCCGCGGTCACCCGAATGCTTGGATAGCCATTCATCATGATGCTATCGTCCATCAAGACGTGGTTGCAACGGGGACAACTGACTTGAATCGGGAAGATTCTTTTGTCTTCGGTGACAGACATGGTGGTTTTTCCGGCCGAGGCATCTTCGATCAGTTGTCGGACTTGGGATTTTTTGACCTTCGAGTGATATTGTCCATCAATGACCACGACAGGTCCCAGCGCGCAAGCTCCGAGGCAATTGACCGTTTCCAGGGTGAATTTCATGTCCTGGGTGGTTTCACCTGCCTTGATTCCGAGCTGATTCTGAAACTCCTCCACGATCCGGGAAGCACCGCGAACATGACAAGCGGTTCCGAGGCACGCACAGATCAAGTGCTTTCCCCTTGGATTCAGACTGAAGGTGCTGTAAAAGGTGGCTACGGCAAACACCTCCGCCAAGGGAATTCCTGTCCCTACGCTCACCTTTCTCAGCGCCTTCTCTGGAAGATAGCCGGCCAAGGCTTGAATCTCCTCTAGGATGGCAATCATGCCGCCACCCTGAACCTCATATTTTTTCAACAGGCGTGGAATCTCTCGGAGCACTTCCTCTTCTGCGATTTGCGGATTTCTTTCCGCTGCCAGGCTTTTTGGTGTCGTTGTCATCTAGATGTATTCCTCACAATACCAGACCCCGCCTTCAGCCCTTGTACTCAAAGCGCAATTCTCTCGATTCTTACAGTCAAAACACAATCCGAGGTTCTTGACTTCAGCTTCGTTCGCGCTTTCATCCCGGTGGGATTCAGGAATCCGTTGTTTCCCGCGTGAGAGAATTTCAACCTGAAATTCTTCGCAGAACACGATGGGACGTTGTCCCGCGTTGGTTCTGTACTTGCATGTGGACGCGTTCGCACAACTTCCGCAAAGTCCCATTGAGACGGCTGTTTCCATCATAATAGGTCAACCTTTCTGTCATGCTGCCCTCCAAAAGGAAAGCAAGATTGAGGCCTATTGGACCGCCTATATCGTTTCCTTGTGACTTAAGCCTTGAAAAGAACGTTTTTCGGCTATTCGAGGGGGTTTTCCGACAAGAAACATCTCAGGATCACCCAGCCAAGGTAAAGGAAACCATGCTTGAAAAGAAACACAAAGCGAGGAAATATGAACCGGCCGGGGAATAACGCCCCGTTTTCGGGAAGAGTGCTGGCATCAAGTCCCGGGCTGGACCGGGATCACTGAAAGCTCACGACAAAGGGAGGTTAAACATTCAAGGAACGATTCAGCTTGGTTCTCATGGTTTTGCGATCGATTCCCAGGATGGCAGCGGCGCGTGTCTTGTTGCCTGCGACACTGGCCAATACGTTTCGAATATGCTCTGCCTCCACTTCGGCCAGAGTCATGTCCAGGGTAGTTCCATGTAGCGCGGAAAACCTCATCAGGGAGGGTAGATCCGGCACTTCGATCACTTCCTCTTCCGCCATCACCACAAGCCTTTGAATGACATTTTCCAATTCCCGCACGTTTCCAGGCCAATTATAGTTTTTCAATACAAAGAGGGCTTGATCAGAGAAACGGGGTGTGCTTTTTCCGTTTTCAGCCGCATACTTCGACGCGAAATGTCCTGCCAGTAACGCGATATCGGTCCCCCTTTCCCGTAAAGGAGGGATAGGAATGGAAATCACGTTGAGACGATAGAAAAGATCGTCCCGGAACCCTCCCTGTTGGATGAGAGAGTGCAAATCCTTGTTGGTCGCGGCGATGAAGCGGACATCCACCTTACGTGTTCGGTTCGATCCAACCATGACGATCTCTTTGTCTTGAAGCGCGCGCAACAATTTGATCTGCATGGCGGCGCCTGTTTCGCTGACCTCGTCCAAGAAAAGGCTGCCTCCATCGGCCGCGTGAAAGAACCCGGCGCGCGAATACGTCGCGCCAGTAAAAGCGCCTTTGACATGGCCAAACAATTCGCTTTCCAAGAGGCCCTCCGGGATGCCCCCACAATTCACCGGCACAAATGGGGCCGCGGCACGTGGGCTTTGATAGTGAATGGCTCGGGCCACCAATTCCTTGCCTGTCCCGCTTTCTCCGGTGATCAATACCGTGGCCTCGGACGGCGCGGCTTTGGTGATCGCGGAAAATACGTCCCGCATTCCTTCTGATTCACCGATGAGCCCGGCCAAAGCGCTTCGCGACGCGAGCGGCGAACTGCGTCCCTTTTTGCGCATGGCCAAGGTATCCAAGGCTCTGCGAACGGCTCCAAGCAATTCTTCCTCCGTGAAGGGCTTGGGCAGATATTCCTCGGCTCCACCCTTGACCGCCTGGATCGCGCCCTCAACCGAGGGATAACCTGTGATCACGATGATTTCAGTATCTTTGTAGTTTTCACGAACATGTCTGACCAGTTCCAGACCACTGATTTTCGGAATCTTCATGTCCGTGATAATAAGGTCTACTCTATATTCTTCCAGAAGATGGATGGCTTCAGTGACTCCTAGCGCGGTATATACCTGGTAACCCTCGGTAAGAAGATTCCGTCTCAAAACGTCCAGCGTATCCTGGGAATCATCTACCACGAGAATTCGCGCGTCCTGGTTTAAGGAAGACATGTCAGCCGGACTCCTCTTGAGGGGATGGATGTTTGGGCAGTTGGATCTCGACTCGAGCGCCTCCCTCGGCTATGTTGTCCACCTGCATGGCGCCGCCATGCGATGTCACGATTCCATGCGCTACAGGCAACCCGAGTCCTGTTCCCTGTCCCACATCCTTTGTGGTGAAGAATGGAATGAAAAGCTTATCCATCACCTCTTGCGTGATTCCGGTTCCTGTATCCGAGACGATCAAGCTGACGTGACGTGGCCCGGCAAGGGTTTGTAGGGTCAACGTGCCGCCGTTGGGCATGGCCTGTAACGCGTTGACGACCACGTTGACCAGCACTTGCGTCATTTGCGAGGGGTCCGCGACGATATCCGGCAAATCGGGATCAAGCGAATGAACGATGTCCACTCCGTCCCTGGCACAACGGGATTCCAGGAAATAGAGCCCTTGACTGCGAACGATATCGTTCAGGTTAACTCGTTGTTGGCTCGTGGCGGCCTGGCGGGCGAACAAGAGAAGATTCCTGATGACTTCCCGGGCATGCAGAGATGCCTGTTCAATCCTTTCGATGTCGCTTCGAGTTTGCTTGGGCAGTCTTTTGGATTTCTTCGCCAGTTGCGCGAATCCGAGAATAGAATTGAGCGGTTCGTTTAGTTCATGCGCTACCCCGGCCGCAAGCAACCCAATGGTAGTCAATCGATCGGCGTGTTGAAGCTGATGATGAAGATTTGCCCTTTCCTGTTCCGCCTCACGTCGCTCGATGACCAATCCTGTTTCCCCGGCCACTACCTCGAGAAGTTTTTTTTCCTCGTCAAGGAATGGACCTTCCTCCACTGAAATGGGAAAAGCGCCGGAATAGACCACCTCGACTGTGCCCCTGTGCCTTCCGCTTGTCCTGATATCCGCGGACAGCTTGCAGGGACTGTCCTGAAACCCTGCGGTCTTGAATTCCTGATCATCCAGCAGAATCCGAGCTCCGGCGATCTCAGGATAATGCCAGGTGGGAGGCAGAAGTTCGACAACACCTTGAAGGGTATCCTCCAAGGACATCTCATGGCATGCGACGATTCGGGCGATTCCATACAAGCAGGATAACTCCTTGACACGTTCCCGAAGCGCCGCCTCAGGTTCACGGGCATTTTCTTTCATGTCAAATTAGTGTCCTTAACGAGGAAGATACGCTTCCACTTTCAGTTTCCATGAGGGCCACAGACACAAGTTCCTTGGTATCAGATTTCGAAAACATGGACAAAACAGGCCTTTCATCCTATGAGGCTGAACGAGAATATCAGTCCCCATCCAGCGATGGTCCCTTCGTGTTCCATGTGTAGGGATGATGGGAAGGCTACATCGAATTTCCGTAGCGATTTACGCTGAAGATCTCGCTTTCCTTCTTTCGAGGGATCGGAATCCTCGAACGATCGGTGTCCGCGCTCAAGGGATAGCCAAGCGGCGTCATGGCCACCACCTTGACCGTTTCAGGAACGTCCAGCAATAGCTTTACCTTTTCTTCGTCAAAAGCGCCGATCCAACAGGTTCCGAGCCCTTCGTCGACAGCCGCGAGCGTCAAATGATCCAACGCGATAGCCACATCGATATCTACACTGTTTCCGTGTCCTCCCATGCCCTTATAGGCCTGTTCCGGAATCCCGCAACCCACCACAATTACCGGCGCCTCGGCGATCCATTTCTGGCCTCGAGCGGCCTGCGCAAGCTCAGTACGAAGGGCGTTGTCCTCTACGAGGATAAAATGCCAAGGTTGGATGTTGCAGGCTGAAGGGGCCCAACGCAGCGCCTGGCGCATCCTTTCCATTGCCTCGATGGGAATGGGTCGATCCTGCGAGTAGGATCGGACGCTTTGACGCTCTTGGATGGCCTCGAGCACGTTCATGATGGTTCCTCCTTCAGTCGGTCGTGTTTTTGGGAACATTCCCATTTTATCAGGAATGATCATGAGTCGTTGCCTCAGACTCTTCAGGTCAGGGTTCTTCGCAGCGTACATGGGACCTTGAGATGACCCACACCCTTGCCCTCTGGGAGAAGGCCGGGGATACGGGACGCGGCCCGAGTCATTGCCCATGTATTCCTTTTGGGTTTCGGTCCAAGGACCGCTTAGGGTTTTCGCCCGCAAGAAGAAAGGATAGGATAAAAGAACAAGAGGTGTGAGAGGATCCGGAGGAAAAAAGGGTAAACATGAGATCGCGCGCAGGGCAAGAAACGACCTGGCTCGTCGAGGTGGACGAGTGGTGCAGGGGCAAGATGTGGTGGCCCAGGGCCTTGTTTCTGCTTTGGTTCGCCTATCAAGGTGGAAGGGTCTTTCTTGATCCCGAGGCCCGCACCCTCTTTGCTGCCATCAACCTTGGGATTCACGAGCTGGGACATGTCCTATGGCAGCCCTTCGGCGAATTCATGGCTTTCCTCGGGGGATCGTTGACCCAGTGTCTGGCCCCGGTGGCCTCTGTGTTCGTCTTCTTCAAACAGAGGGACTACTTTGGCATGGTCTTTTGTTCAGGATGGCTGGGACTCAATTTCTTCGAAGTGGGGGTGTATGTTTCGGATGCCCGATCCATGGCGCTTCCCCTGGTTTCTCCCTTTGCCGGGGTGCCTGTCCATGACTGGAATTGGATTTTGGGACGTATGGGTCTCCTTCACATGGATCGAATGCTGGGCACTCTCTTTCAAGGGATGGGTTCGGCGTGTATCCTTTTTTTCCTGGGGATAGGCGGGATCCTGTGCTGGCGTATGGCAGTTTTGCCAGAACGACCACCCAGGATCGATTTTCGTTCCACCCGAAGCTGAGCTCGGTTCTCCGGAAGGATCGTGCCTATTGTCCGACTCGGATCCTGATGGTAGAGTCTTGATCATGAGTCTTTCCATGGCGTTTCTTCTTTCCCTGGCGATCCCTGACGTCCTTCCCGAGATCTCTGGATCCTCTGTGTTCGTCGAGGCCCAGAGCTTTGACGAAAAAGGGGGCTGGGTTGTGGACCAGCAGTTCAGCGACTTGATGGGTTCTTCCTACTTGATGGCCCACGGCATGGGTGTTCCGGTCCAGGACGCGACAACCCAGATTCTCTTCCCTGAAAGGGGCGAATACCATGTTTTTGCGCGCACCTACAACTGGACATCGCCCTGGTATCCAGGTCAGGGACCTGGACGGTTTCAATTGTGGGTCAATGACACGGCCTTGGACTCGATATTGGGCGATACCGGCACGGGTTGGACATGGCAATACGCGGGCAAGTTCCAGGGCGCCGAGGATATCGTTACCCTGCGTCTACGCGATCTGACCGGTTGTAACGGCAGAGTGGACGCGATCTATTTCGCTCGGGACAAGATCCCGCCTCCGGAGGATCCGGAAGCGCTTCAGGAGTTTCGAAGACAACATCTGGGCGTACCTTCTGCGCCGGAACCGGCGGGTCCGTTCGACCTGGTTGTGGTGGGGGGAGGGATTGCCGGGACCAGCGCGGCCATCTCGGCCGCCAGACTGGGCTTGAAGGTGGCGTTGGTTCAGGATCGACCGGTCCTGGGCGGAAACAACAGCTCTGAAGTCAGGGTGCATCTGGGGGGACGGATCCATATGGATCCCTGGCCAGCCTTGGGCGGTGTGGTTCATGAGATCGGTCCCTCGCGCGGTGGCAACGCTCGGCCTGCCGAGTATTACGAGGATGAAAAGAAGTTGGAGAAGGTCTTGGCCGAGGAAAACATCTCTCTTTATACCCACTTTAGGGCCTTCGATGTGAAGATGAGAGGAATGGAAATCTCCGAGGTGCATGCCCGCCACATCGAGACATTCAAGGAACTCGCGTTTGTTGCCCCGTTGTTCGCGGACTGCACCGGAGATGGCACGATCGGGTTTCTGGCCGGCGCTGATTTTGCCATGGGACGAGAAAGCAGGGAGGCTTTCGGGGAACCGACCGCTCCGGAAGAAGGGGACAAGATGACCATGGGCTCCTCGGTCCAGTGGTATTCCGTGGAGCGAGAAGAGGAATCCAGTTTTCCTCTGTTTCGATATGGAATCGATTTCAACGAATCAAGCGCCCAAAGGGTGAAGATGGGGGAATGGACCTGGGAAACAGGGATGAATCTGGATCAGATTCACGATTTCGAACGGATTCGGGACTATGGATTGCTGGTGATCTATTCCAATTGGTCGTTTCTGAAGAATGAAAGTTCCGTGAAGGAGGAGTATCTGAAAAGCCAACTGTCATGGGTTGCCTACGTGGCGGGCAAACGAGAGTCGCGCCGGTTGTTAGGTGACCACATTCTTACGGAACTGGATATCGTCAACCATGTGCTCTATCCTGACGCTTCGGTTTCGACCACCTGGAGCATTGACCTGCACTACCCGGACCCCAAGAACACCGAACATTTTCCTGGCAGGGAATTCAAGTCCATCGCGGTGCATCAGCAGATTCACCCGTATCCAATTCCTTATCGCTGTTTCTATTCCCGTAACGTGGACAATCTTTTCATGGCCGGGCGAAACATCAGCGTGACCCATGTGGCTCTGGGCACGGTTCGGGTCATGCGTACGACAGGCATGATGGGCGAGGTCGTTGGGATGGCCGCGTCGATCGCCAGAAAGCATCGGACCGATCCGCGGGGGGTCTACCGGGATCATTTGGGTGAACTCAAGGCCTTGATGGGCCAGGGCGTTGGAAAACAGGACACAGAAGGCGCTCAGCAATATAATCTGGGGGGCACATTGGGCCCGAGGCGGCTCGAGCCGTAGGCTTTATCGTCGAGGTTTCAACCCGTGTTGGGTTTACCGGGAGTGCGCGAGAAGAAGATATGGAAATCCTTGGAGTGGTATTCGATATGGATGGTGTCTTGATCGACTCCGAACCGGTTCACATCGAATCATGGGAGATTCTCTTTCAAGAACGAGGGATCGACCTGGAAGGGATCGATTATCAATCCGCCATCGGTATGACGGATGAAGCCTTCTTGAAGAGGCTTTCCGAGCAGGGCAGGTTGCGAGGAGATGTTCGGTTCCTTTGCCTCTCGAAGCAACTGATCTATGCCTCCATTCACGCGGATCGTTTCAAGGAACAGCCTGGGGCCAGAGAGACCCTTCTTCGCGTGGCCAGCCAACGGCCCGTGGCGTTGGCCACGAGCGATTGGAGAGCGAACGCTCTACGAACCTTGGAATGGATGGGGTTGCGGGAGGTGTTTTCAGCCATCTTGTGCAGGGAGGATGTTTGCCATTGCAAACCAGATCCAGAGATCTACCTGACCGCAGCCGCGGCCTTGAACCTTCCCCCCGCTGTCTGTCTGGGCGTGGAGGACTCCCCCCCTGGGGTCCAGGCGGTCAAGGCGGCAGGCATGATGTGCGCGGCCTTGACGACCAGTGTCCCTGCCTCCTGGTTGTCCGAGGCGGATTGGATCCTGCCAGGGATCAGGGATCTGTTGGAGGCGATTCCATGGACGTAGCCTTCTTTCGACACAACATCGAAGAAGAAGACATTCAGGAAGTGATCAGGGTGTTGCGCGGGCCTTTTCTCACCACCGGGCCTGAAGCGGAGAGATTCGAGGAGAAGCTGGGAAGCTTCCTGGGGGGCATGCGCGTGGTGAGCCTTTCGAGCGCCACGGCTGGATTGCACCTGATGCTGGAAGCTCTGGGTGTGGAGAAAGGGGACGAAGTCATCACTACGCCTTTGACCTTCGCTTCCACGGCGATCAGCATCTGTCACCAGGGTGCTGTTCCCATCTTCGCGGACGTGGAAAAGGATACCGGAAACCTCGATGTCGAGCAGGTTCGGCAGGTTTTCTCTCCCAGAACCAAGGCCATCTTGCCGGTGCATCTGTATGGGCAGATGTGCGACATGAAGGCGTTTTCCTCGTTTGCGAAAGAAGCCGGCGTGGTTCTGGTAGAAGACGCGGCTCATGCCCTGGAAGCGAATCGGGACGGTATACGACCTGGCGCCTTGTCCCAGGGAGCCTGCTTTTCTTTCTATGCCACCAAAAATCTGACGTGTGGTGAAGGCGGGGCCGTGGCGACCATGGATCCAGTTTTGGCCGAGAGGATTCGATCCCTTCGGTTGCATGGATTGAGCAAGGATGCCGCGATGCGCTACAGTTCCGGGTATCAGCATTATGACATTCGACAGATCGGGTGGAAGTACAATCTCAACGATATCCTGTGCGCCTTGCTGATTCATCAGATGGATCGATTGCAAGCCTATAGTCAACGACGGCAAGAGATCGCTTCCCTGTACACCGAAGGATTTCAGGACCTGGAGGAAATCTCCCTTCCCAAGACGTTTCCGAATGCTTGTCATGCTCGGCATCTCTATGTCATCTGGGTCGATCCAGGAGCGAGAGATCCGCTTTTGTTGCATCTACAGTCCCAAGGAATCGGGGTTTCGGTCCATTTCAACCCGGTTCACCTCATGTCCTATTTTCGAGAGACCTATGGTTTTACTCATGGATGCTTTCCCGAAGCCGAACGCATCGGTGCCAGCACGGTGAGCCTGCCTTTTTATCCCAAGCTGGAGGATGGACAGGTTCAGCGGGTGATTGAAGCCGTGAGAGGATTCTTTAAAAAGGGCCAATGACTACCGGTTTCATCCCTCCTGATCCGCGTATCGTTCGCGAAGCAAGGACAATTCCTTCTTGAGGCTCTCCACCACGTCTCTTTGGTCTGCATCGTCGATCAGGTTATGAAGCTCGTGAGGGTCCTGCTCCAGGTCGTACAACTCCCAGGCGTCTATGTCGTAGTAGAAGTGGATCAGCTTGTAGCGTTGTGTGCGTATGCCGTAATGTCGCTTTACGGAATGGACCGCCGGATACTCGTAGTAGTGATAGTACATGGATTGACGCCACTTTGCCGGCACGGTTCCCCGCAAGATCGGTTGAAAGGATTCGCCTTGCATGTCCTCAGGCACAGGGGCTTGGGCCATGTCCAGCAAGGTGGGGGCGAAGTCCAGGTTGAGCACCATTTCCCTGGATGTGGACCCTGGAGGGATGATCCTGGGATAACGCAGAATAAGAGGCATTCTCAAGGACTCTTCATACATGAAGCGCTTGTCATACCAGCCGTGATCTCCCAGAAAGAAACCCTGGTCCGAGGTGTAGATCACGACCGTGTCGTCTGCCAGTCCTTCTGATTCCAGGAAATCCAGGAAGCGTCCCACATTGTCATCCACCGAAGATACGCAGGCCAGGTAATCCTGCATATATCGCTGATACTTCCACTCCTTGAGGGCCTGTTCGGACAGTCCCTCGGGAGGTTCCATTTTCAGATCCGTGGGTGTCAGATGCTTGTCGATGGTCATGGTGGTCGTTCTCGCGGCCTCGGAGCGCGTGGCATAGTGGTCGTTGAAGGTTTCGGGCAGAGGGAAGGTCTTATCTGTGAACGCTTCGGCGTGTCGCTCGTCGGGGATCCAGTTCCTGTGTGGCGCCTTGTGGTGGAGCATGAGGAAGAAGGGCTTCTCTTGATCCCGCTTTTCAATCCAGTCTATAGCCATATCCGTGATGATATCGGTGACATATCCCTGGATTTGGATCTTTTCCCCCATCCTATGGAAGCTTGGGTTCACGTAGTCCCCTTGCCCCGGAAGAACGCACCAGGAATCAAATCCGGTGGGATCGGACTTCAGGTGCCACTTTCCCACAATCCCGGTCTGATAGCCTGCTTGTTTCAAAAGCTTGGGAAGGGTCATTTGAGACCCGTCAAAGGGTTCCTTGTTGGTTTTGACTCCATTGAGATGACTGTATTTTCCGGTGAGGATGACCGCCCTGCTTGGCGCGCAGATGGCGTTGGTGCAGAAACAGTTCTCGAACAGCATGCCCTGTTGCGCGATCCGATCCAGGTTGGGGGTGGTATGGATGCGACTTCCATAGCAGCTCAAGGCATGGGATGCGTGATCGTCGGACATGATGAAAACGATATTGGGACGTTCCTGGGGTGGGTTCTCTTGGGCATGAAGTTTCAGCCACGAGGCGACGCTCATGGCCATACCTGCCAGGCCGGTTCTTTTCAAGAAATTCCTTCTGCTCCATTCTGTGTGCATGGTTCAACCTCCCTCGAGTCGGGTTGTGATTCTGAAACTCGGCGTCAATCCGTTCTAGAAGGAAAATCTTCAGAAGGGACTAGTACGGGACGTCCCGCTTGCCCATCACAGAAAATATATATTATGGATATATACTTATCAATCCCATTTTTTGTGGAAACGTCACGCTGCATTAACCCGCGATTGACCGCGAGGAGCCTTTTACTCCCACATTTCCACATCAAGTCCTGGCACCCACCGGAATTCACGGAGATTGGATGTGGCGAGCCGCAATCCATGGGCGACACAAGAATCATATATAAAGGTCAACAACAATTTCCCTTGCTCCGAACCTCTGCAATGACGCGGTGAGGAAGCTGTGAAAAGCGCGGGTTACTCAGTCGCTGTCGATGGCTTTGTTGGAATCTATCGCTTCAAGTGTGTATATTCTGGCGCTCGTTCTTGAACGGACCTCGTATCGCCACAAGTCCGTAGTGTCTCTCAAAAAGACTATCGCCGCCCCACCCTCTGCCCAGATAGGGAAGTATCCGTCCCCGATCACGTCTAAAGTGTGCGGTACATCTCCACTCCCTGAAGCCGACCATGTCTTGATAGATGTCTCCTCTTGAAAAACAAGTTTCTCTTGGAGCGGATGCCACTGGAAAAAATAGCCAGCTTTCTCGCTTATCTTAACGGTTTGTAAGTCGGACAAGCTTGCGACAAACAACGAACCGTTAGAGACCGTGAAGGCAATGTGTTCCTCTGTTTCGGAAACGCCCAGACTATAAGCCTCCTGTTCCATGGACAGTTCTTTCTTATTGGCTCCATTAGCATTCATCACCCACAGTCCACCGTTCTCTGTCATGTACCCACGGGAGAAGTATATATTCGAGCCATTGGGTGACCAGGCATATCCTAGGCGATATACGTCTCCCGTCTTTGTGAGCTGCTTTCTCTTGGCAGTCGTTAGGTCTAGCAGGTTCAGATTTCGTGAACGGGCGTCCCTATACAGAACTGTTTGTCCTTTTGGCGAAATGAGTGCACGTTGACAGAGGTGGTAGGGGATATCGGCGAGCTTCTGCCACTTGTGGGTGGATGGTGTCAACTTCCACAATGAAAACGGCCCAGGGATATTTCCGTGAAATGGAGGCAAGTTCCATAAAGAAAACCGTCCAGGCTTTTTTCCATGTTCCACTACCGTGGCAACAATAAATGTTCCGTCCGGGCTCCAGCTCATCCCATAGAATGCTTCGACCAATCTACCTGGCACTTTGAACCCTTGCATCGACCCAGATGCAAAATCCAGTACTGCGACCTCTGATCTATCTTTGACTATTGCGAAGGCCACCCTCTCGCCGTCTGGGGAGCACGTTGGCCCATCGAGTCTTGTTTGTATAGACGTCCCGCCTCTCACCGGCGAAGCAATTACTCCGGTTAAAATCGCAATAAACAGTAGGGTGACGTGTATCTTTGCCATCAGTCCATGTTCCTTTTGATCCGAAGTTCCGAGCTCAACCGCAAAAACCGGAGGTTGTTGTGTAAATATTCAGTGAACCCGATCCAAACGCAGCCCTTGTCTCCTCTTCCCACGACGGTTTGTCTCTGGATCGGGTTCACTGAATGTTTGCGTTGTTGTCGACTGAAGCGCTTTGTTGGAACTCTTATTCGAACAGTTTTATCGGCAGATGTTTTACGTAATGCTGGAAGTCGTTGTCAAGGGTGAAAATGATCCGATGCTCTATGTGTGCAACTGCGCAAATAAGGAAGTCGATGGTCGACCCTTGAATGCCTTTTAAACGACAGATGTTGCAGAACTCAGCGGCTTTCTCGAAATGGATGCTTTTTAGCTGAATTTCTTCAAAAGCGGATAAAATGTCTTTCAGTTTTTCAAACTGATCAGAGCGAGAAATACAGGAAAGCAGTTCTTGTTTGACCGGTCCGATGAGCATAGCCCGGCCGTCATTGATCAGGTCGGAAAGCTTTTTAATCTGTTCTTTGTCCGGATTTTTGTGACGCAATGCGTGTGACCAGACGCAGGTGTCTACCAGGACTTTCATCGTTTTCTGGCCTTTTTGTAATCATACTTTTCATCGAAATCGACCGTGCCGAACATGTCGATGACTTCGGCTTGTTTTTTATGGGCAATATATTCTCGCAGCGCCGTGTTCACCGCTTCTTTCTTAGTTTTATGGTGTCCGACCTTTAATGCTTGTATGATGAGTTTATCGTCTATTGCCAGATTTGTTGCCATAATCAACCTCCTATCTTTACACAAAATATAACACATAAATTTGTGTAAATCAATGAGGCGAGTGCTCCGTTTCCTTGGTCGTCCTGTGCCAAAATTCCGCCGGCCACCAATCAGGGGATTGCATAGGCTGCCTCGAATCCTGGGCGGTCCATGAGACTGATGGATTTCAGCCGGCGTCAGGGGGCGAGCCTGAGGGAATGATCGATGAAAGTCTCTGAAGTGCAGGGGCAAGTGGGTTTACGGCCAACACGAGGCGAGCGGGAAAGTTCATTACAAGACCGATAGGGCGAGGATGGCAGAGCCTCAGACCGCTTCCCGATAGTAGTAATTGAGTAGACCGGGGAGACGAGAGCGTGTCTTGATGGGTCCTTCGGCCGCTTTGACGTGTTCATGGGGGTGAATGTTCCGGCTGTCGAGGCCCTGATGATTTCTCTCGGCGTGGTAGTGTGCCATGAATTCCTTGATGGCCTTCGAAGATTCGGTTGAACGTGGGTTTTTTCCGGACAGACCCAGGAACTGAGCCCGTTCGCAGGTGGTCTGAGCCATGCCTGTCGTGTACAAGAAAGTAATCGGAGACGACAGTAAAACCGTGCAGTTTGGTGGATCTCTCGAAATGTCCCCATCTCTTATATTGGAATTTCAGATTGCAACACCGTTCCACATTGACTGTCTGTATCGCCTTCTCTATCATCAATCCTGGGTTCTCAACATGGCCCCAACCCAATAAATTTTGAAAGTCCATGGGAGACGAGATATGGCGGATAGAAGCGCAGACTGGATGGCTCAGGCGGTACGGGATCTCGAAAAGGCCGAAGGCGACATGGAAAGAGAGTATTTCGAATGGGCATGCTTCACAGCGCATCAGGCCGCTGAAAAAGCCATGAAGAGCCTGTACCTAGCCCTCGCTGGCGAGGCTTGGGGGCATACCATAAGCGCACTCATGAAGAAGTTGCCGGCACATCATCAACCCAATCCATCTCTGATCGAGGACGCCATTCAGCTCGATCGTTTCTACATTCCAACCCGATATCCTAACGGTTTTGACAGCGGAAGCCCCAAGGACTATTTCACGAAGAGGGACGCTCAGAACGGAGTGGATGCCGCAAGGAGAATCATTGAGTTCTGTCAAAGTCAGATTTCTGGACAGGCCTAAGATCATTGAGAGCCTGAAAACGATTGCATCTCAGGTCTTGAAAGATCATAGCAATGTCATGGAAGTCGTGCTTTTTGGATCCCTTGCCACAGGCAAATGCGCGCCGGGTAGCGATGCTGATATCATGTTGGTGCTCGAAAGAGACGATCGTCGTTTCATGGATAGGATTCCTGAGTTTGCCAGGATCTTCATGGAAGCCCCCATCCCGACCGACATCTTCCCATACACTGCAGAGGAAAAGAACACAATGCTCTTTGGGGGCAATCCTTTTCTGAAAAGAGCGTGGAAAGAACGTATCGTGTTGGCACAGAGAGAAGCTGCACAAGATTGATACAGGAGCAACTCGTGGCCTGACCCAGCGAACCACCTGAACGCCTGGCGCCGAACGTTTCATTGTCGAGGCATCCAAGAAGAAATATGAAGCGGAAGCCCATCCCGTGGCTGAAGACTTGAGAGAAATCTCGGCAATGATTAGGGCGGCCGTATCCAAAGCTCGCATGCTTGCTCAAGGACTTTGCATGATAGGCGTGGGAGGGGCTTTCAAACCGTTCGAAAACAGCATCTCTGTCTCTTCTCCGCCAAGGGCTGCGTTTGGATCGGGTTCACTGAATATTTACTCATGAACTATAGGAGTCGCATGATCGATGCCGACTTTCGGATCAGGAGCCGGGAACCCATGGGTACAGTTGTGGAATGCAGTGTGCCGAGTTTACCAAGACCCTCCGTGAGCCCTAAGGCTTGATCTTCTTCAATGCCTCAACCACATCGTCGATTCTTTCATGGAGGACCACGCTGGCGCTTCTATCCAAGGGCGTGGGCTCCAGATTGACAATGCAAAGGTCGGCGTCAGAGCCCATGGCCATAAGCGGAAGCCCGTTGGCAGGGGATACCAAGAGAGAAGATCCAAGAACCAGGAAGAGATCGCATCCTCTCGCCCATTGGCACGCGGTGCGGTAGCTTTCCGGGGGCAAAAGGTCTCCAAAGAGGATGACATTGGGCTTGAAAAGACCGCCGCAAAGCTCGCAGGTGGGTACCTCGTCCAGGAAGCCATGCATCTGTTCCATAAGGCCTTGCATGTCCCTTTCTTCCCTGCATTGCAGGCAGGTGGCGGTCCGGAAGGTTCCGTGCAATTCCACCACTTGCAGGCACCCGGCCATTTGATGAAGGCCATCTACATTCTGTGTCACAGTTCCCAAAAGCCGACCTTTCCGTTCCAGATCTGCCAGCCACAGGTGCGCCTTCGTGGGCTGTATCCTTTCCATGGATGGAGCCAGTTTTTGAACGAGCTGATAGAGTTTTTCCGGTCTTCTCACGAAGCCGCTCGACGTAAAGGCTTCCATGTCGTCCATCATGTTCCAAAGCCCTGTGCCAGGGGAACGAAAATCCGGGATTCCCGCGCTGGTGCTAATACCGGCCCCAGTCAGAGCCACAATGCGTTGGGCGTCATCGACCAGGGATTTCAATCGAGTCAGACTTTGTCTGTTCATCACACCTTACCTGATTTCGCATTTTCAGAATCCGAACCATCCCTTCGTCCAGGGAAATAACCCCCCTTTTTCAGGAGCGAAAGTAGATCCTCAAGCGTCTTTGCAGGATGGGGCAAAAAGGTGACCCATGTGCCCACGTCTTGAGCTCGATGGGCGTCGGAACCGCCTGTATGCCCCACCTGCAAGCGGTCGGCCAAACGCGTGGCGCGCAGGTTGTCCTCCCACCGAATCCTGCCATTGCCGCTGCGGGTCTCCACAGCGACCACGTTTTCCAGTTCCGCGGCATGCTCTCCCATGGGAAAGGTATAGCCTGTCATATAGGGATGAGGCACGATCACGATGGCCCCTCGGTTCCCCGCTTCCTTGGCGATCCTTGGAGCGTCATAGTATGCGCGTCCGTTGCGCTCTTCCACCGGATCCCAGCTTCTCCAAAAATCATCGCTCACGCCGAACAGTTGCAGGTGACTCCAGGTGGTATAGACTTCCACGCCGCGAAAGAGCTTCACAGGGGTATGGGGCCGCAAGGCTTCCACCCAGGAAGAGGCCTCGAAGGAGCCGTGTTCCGTGATACAAAGCCCATACAGTCCCAGTGCTTCGGCTGCCTTGACCATGTCCCAGGGGTCTACGGCGCAATCCTTGCTGTGCCGGGTGTGAATATGAAAGTCGACAGGAAAATAATTTGAAGAATCCCTGCAAGACTTCAAAACCATCGCTCTACCACCACCATGCCTTCGGTGAAGAAATTGAGGGCATCCTTTCCTTGTCCGTGCAAGACGCCATAGAAGGAGTCTTTCATGCCGCCAAAGTGGAACATGGCCATGGGCGCCGCCACGCCAATGTTGATTCCCACATTGCCGCATCGGGCGTTGTACTTGAAATGTCTGGCGGAACGCCCGTTCTGGGTGAAGATGGCCGCGGCATTCCCGTAACGGCTCTGGTGAAGGATATCCAGGGCTTCGTCCAGATTTGAGGCCTCGAGCAAACAGAGCACAGGACCGAAGATTTCTTCCTGGGCAATGGGCATGTCCCTTGTGACACGGTCCATCAGTGTTGGACCCACCCAGTATCCGTTCGGATAGTCCTGGACCTTCAATCCTCGTCCGTCCACCAAGGCTCGAGCCCCTCCATCGATTCCTTTCTGGATCCAGCCCTCGATCCTATCCCTGGCTTCCCGGCTGATGACAGGTCCCATTTGAATTCCATCTTCCAGACCATTGCCCACGCGAAAGGCTTTGGCCGCTTCGATGAGCCCCTTTCTCAAAGGCTCGATGGAATCTCCCACAGCGATCACGCAGCTTAACGCCAGGCATCTTTGCCCGGAACAGTCGTAGGCCGAGGCAATGATGTTGGGAATGGCCTTTTCCAACATAGCGTCCGGCATGACCACGGCGAAGTTCTTGGCTCCTCCTTGAACCTGCATTCGCTTGCCCGCCTTGGCGCCTCGTTGAAAAACCGTCTTTCCCACGGAAGTGGAGCCCACGAAGCTGATCCCGTCCACTCCCGGATGGTCGATGAGGGCCTCGGATGTCTCGGCCCCGCCGTGAAGGCACTGGATTACACCTTGAGGAAAGCCGACCTGGTGGATCCTTTTGAAGATTTCCACCATGGTCATGGGAACTCTGGGAGAGGGCTTGACAATATAGGTGTTCCCGGTGGCCAGCGCGTAGGGCATGAACCAGAAGGGAATCATGGCCGGGAAATTGAAGGGACACAGGGCGGCAAAGGTACCGATGGGTTGTCGAATGCACAGCTCATCGATCCCCTGGGCCACGTCCTCGAGCACATCTCCCATCATCAGGGTGGTCGCGGACGCGGCGACCTCGATGTTGTCCAGGGCCCTGCCGATCTCCAGGCTGGATTCCAGGACCGTTTTCCCATGTTCCCGCGTCATGACTCGGGCCATGTCGGCTTGTCCCTCCTCGATCAGACGTCTGAGTTGGAGCAGCATCCGGCATCGTTCCTGTACCGGGGTCTGCCGCCATGCCGGGAAGGCTCGGCGGCCGGCTTGTACCGCGTCATCCACATCCTGTGAGGTGCAAAGGGGAGTTTCAGCGAGCAGTTCGTGGGTAGCAGGATTGTGAACAGGCAAGGTCTTTTCACCCAGGGAATCCGTCCATTGGCCTTCAATATAGTTTTTCAATCGCACAGCGGACATGGGAGGGCCTTTCTTCATTCAGGTAGATCGAGCAAAAGTTCTTTGAGGGATCGTTTGGGAACATGGTGTACGTCTTTTTCGTCCCTGAAATAGCGTATCTCGTTGTTCTTGGCCTCGTCGAGGACCACGGTTTCTTTGGGCTGTCCCAAGGCCAAAACCAGGAGAATCTCGTACCGTTCCGGCAGGTGAAGCGCTTCTCTGAGGGTTTCCTTCTGGATGGCCCCGATCATACAACCTCCCAGTCCCTTTTCCACGGCTCCCAAGAGAATGGTTTGGGCCGCGATTCCGTGATCGCAACCGAAATTCTTGGCGATCTCGGTGTCGCCAAGCAGAAGGATGTATGCTGCCGGTCGTTCTCCCTCTGCGGGTCCAGGCCAATCATTGAGATAGCCGGCCCAGGCCAGATGGGGAAAAAGCAACCCGTTGGTCTCCGGGGCACAGGAGAGAAAATATTTCAGGGGTTGAAGATTAGCCGCCGAGGGCGAACACCTGGCCAATTCCACCAAGCCTTCCAGAACATCCCGATCGATGGGACGATCCTGATGAAACCTCCTGTAACTTCTGTTCTTGAGCACCAGATCTGACACAGTCATGTTTTCACCTTCCTTCCGAGGCTCATTGAGCTGGCTATAAGCTGAGACGATTCATTTCCTCTTTGAAAACGGCCCTTCTTCGAGCTCAGTTTGGGTCCATTGAAAGTTTACATGATTCCTTTAGGGTCCAGGATAAGACAACTTCACAGTAAATATTCAGCGAAAGCGATCCAAACGCAGCCCTTGGCGGAGAAGAGACAGAGATGCCGAAACCACATTCGGCATCTGGGAGGGGATTTCACTTCCAAGATGCGTATCACGGCATTCCAATCTGTCTCCTCTTCCCACG
>Ga0114946_10000043_pt1 | contig 55447 bp, 61 predicted proteins | sample WalLakDeSediment_FD_88676 | JGI IMG/M metagenome (GOLD analysis project Ga0114946, IMG submission 88676) | Lake sediment microbial communities from Walker lake, Nevada to study Microbial Dark Matter (Phase II) - Walker Lake 11/02/13 Deep Sediment | ecosystem: Environmental > Aquatic >... | reverse complement strand
TCTTAGGGATAGATCGACTCCTCCGCCACCGAAAAAAATCTGGTCATCCCAACCACCTGCCTCAAAAAAAGCATCAGCACGATAGGAAGTATTTCCTTCGATATCGGCAAAAAGGGGATAAGGTTTATTTCCCAAATAATAATGTCCGGCATTTTTGTTCAGTTCATTTTCAGTCTTTGGATTAATCACTCCTCGTACTGCAATAATATCAAAGTTTAGATGCGCATCAAGATGTGCTTTAACGAATCCCTCATCCGGGATTCCGTCATCATCCAGGAATATCAGGATGGGCGCTTTTGAAAATAACCCTCCTAAATTCCGGGCGAGGTAAGCGCCGGTATTCTTATTCAGTTTAATATACCTATTGATAAATGGTTTGAGCTGATCGAATTCATGCTCTTTTCCACCGTTGTCCACAAAAATCAATTCAAAATTTTGATGGCGTTGTTTATCCAATTCATTAAAAGTTTTAATAATTTCCCTGTTCATCTGCCACGAAATAACTATAACAGAAGCTTTTGGATTAGAAATATTATTTAAATCTTCAACATATTCGAAGAAAGGTGTGTACAGGTTGGACTTATCCTGCCAGTTTTTCTCCGCTAATATTGCATTCAAAATGTCTTCAGAAATCTTAACATCCTTTTCAGCATTCAGCAACAAATCAGCAAGTTTATCATTCAAAAGTAAGAGGTTGAATTCCGATTGTACCCGTTTTTTTGAATTCCTGGAAAAAGTATCTCTGAGAGAATTATTCTCTATAAGTATATCAAGGTTCATAGCTATTTCATCAATTGATTTCTCATTACACAGCAACCCCGTTTCTTCATGCACTACAAGTTCCGGAATACCAGCATGATAAGTACTTATTACCGGAAGCCCCATTGCATGTGCTTCAATGAGAGAAACGGGTATCCCCTCCTGATCCCCATTCGCAGCAGTAATACTCGTCAGGATAAAGATATCAGCGTTTCGCATTTCTTCAATAACTTCTTGCTTGTTTTTGCCCCCCAGAAGATAGACTAAATTTTCAAGACCTTGCTGTTTAATCAGAGTCTGCAGCGATTTTTGTAATTTTCCTGTGCCAATTATTCTATATTCAATTTGTTTTTTATTCGTTAATTTGGAAATAGCTCTAATAGAATACTCGATACCCTTCTTCTCAACCAATCTTCCAACAGTTAATAAAATAATTTTATCTTTTTTACCCGGCTTATAATTATTTGTAAACCTCGTCAAGTCAATGCCATAACGATGAATGTGAATCTTTAACGGTCCGCAACCGCGTTTAACAAGTTCATTTTTCATGTACTGGCTTGGAGTAGTTATTTGATTTGCTCTTTCAAAAAGGTACGAATAGCAATTATCCCCATATTGCTGGAAATAACGGGAAGCATCGTAACCATGAAATGAAACAATTACAAAGTGATCCAACACCTTAAAAAGAGGTTCAAGTAAGTTAAAATTAGCCCCATAATGAACATGAAAGCCATGAACGCTATCCAAACTCTCGATTAGGTTGATTCTTAGAAATTCATTTAACCAAAGTTTTGGATTGGATTTAAGCTCATCAGCAGGAAGTTTAATATATTTAGTCTTGTTGAGAAGATCATACTTGACTACATCATCATGCAATTTATCACTGCCCGCATCATATGTAGCCCAGTTTTCAATTTCAAAGTTTCTGTCAATTAATCCCGTCATCTGGTCTAGGATAAAAGTGGCCGAAAGATTAGGAAATCCACCTTGTACTATTATTATCTTTTTCTTGTTTTGAATCAAGATAGGATATTTTTCATTACCTGATTTTTTAGTCTTACCAGTGTCTATATTTACATTTTCAGAGTGTATTTCTGGCTTATTAATTTCATTTGAAGATGACGATCTGGTAAGATTATAATGATTTAATTCTTCAGAAATTACACCATTAGCAATTTCCTTTAGATTCACCTCTGTATTTAAAAAATCTCTTATCGATTTTATTAATTGATCTCTTTGTTTTGTAAAAAAATGTTCATACTGCAGTATCAAATGCGGATAGTTATTGATATATTTTTGTACCGCATTGTCATATTTATCTGGCAATAATAACAATTTCTCATGATTTTTTGATTCTCGTTTCAATAATGATTTTATTATGGCTTCTTTTTCTCTTTTTATGTAAATAATTTTTAGATTTTTAGGAAGTACGTTTTTCCATACTGGAAAATTTAGACATAATCTAGGATCTTTTAAGACTACCTTTGATTTATCGCTATAGATGTCTAAAAGAGGTTTTAAATATGGGTCTATGCTAATTTTCAATAGATCATCATTATCAGGTGGATCAAACCATGTCGCATAGCATAAATTTAAAATAATATCATTTGCACCAATAATTGATTTTCTTTCAAAATAGCCTTTTTCATTATGTTTTGATGGTGCCATTAAATCATCATCTTCACCGATATAATATCCCGCTTCATAAATAATATTAGTGAGCATAGAGGTTCCGCTGCGATGCATACCCAGAACCAGGATAAAATCCTGTTTATTGTTTTCTATACGAGATGATAAATCATTTTGACTGCCTTGAGTAGCGTTTGAATTTTTTTGGCATGGATTCATCGTAAGTTCCTGCAATTTTTATAGTCTGTTGTTACGGTTAGAATTAATAAAGTAGCATAAATGTTTTCAATTGATGCGTAAAATAGCTTTCATTTGTTTTTTCTGGAAATTATAAATGTCTCATTTTCCTAAGTGCCAATTTGCTCATAGTTCCTCGAACCTATTTGCTTTTTTTTCATTGATTTTATCAACTGCATCACATCGCGCACATAGGCGCATTCACATTGGGCCGGACAGTGCTCCAATTCGCCATGGTATAAACAATAACCCGGACAGGCCTCACTGCCGGTCAGGGGTTTGTCGTATTTCTTACCCTGGTATAGGTCGTCAAAAACTCCCACGCGTAATGCCAGGGTTGCGCCGCAGGAAATATGATTAAACAGAAACAGTCCGTTGTTCAGTTTGGTAAAATTAACCTGGTAGCCAACCAGCTCGATATCGTTGCCGGAAAGAAATTGTTCCCTCGTATCCCACTCTTTAGCACAATTCGGACAACTTTTAAATGGATATGGCTTCATAACCGGTTTTCCCTACTCTTTCGGGTGATCATTTCCTGCGAACCAATGGATTACAAATAGCGCAGAATATTGATTTTCATGACATCCGCGGCGGTTTGCAGGGCCGCCTGGTATGCGATCTCCTGGGCTTTGAATTTCACGATTTCCTCTTCCAGGATGGCGTTCTCTTCATCGGCAATATAAGCGGTTAAATCAACATTGGTCTGGGTCAGTCGTGTTTCCATCATCATCAATCCGGATAGTGACGAAGCTGCAACCGTCATCAAATTTTCGAATTCTTTGACCACGCCGGCCATAATATCAATGCCGTTTTGAATGGCGCTCACGTCATTGTTTTCCAGGGCTGCGATGAGATTATTAATCTCCGTAAAAAAATTGGTGTCCATAATCTGCTGGCCGGTGGTATTGATGGTGATTACATTACCGGCCGATATTTTTCGCTGGATCGGGTCATCATTACCGGCATAAGTGACTCCTCCGGCCTCTAAGGTAAACGGCTGGGGATGCGTGGTATGGGTGCCAGCGAAAACATTTTTATCCAGATAACGGGTGTTAGCCACCGCCAGGGATTCTTCCAATATACTGCGCAGACTTTGCGCAAACATTGCGCGCATGTCCGGACTGATTGCACCGTCGGCCGCCTGGATGGCGATTCCTTTAGCCATATTGCTGAAATCATGAAAATTTTCAAGAGCCGATACCGTCGTTTCAATCCAGTTCCGGGACTGGAAAATATTTTTCAGGAACTGTTCATTCTGATCAGCGGCCGTGCGATAGCGCTGAATGCGGGAATATCCCGTCGGATCATCCGATGCCTTCTGCACTTTCTTCTGGGTAGAAATGCGCTCCTGAATCTGGTGCATGGTCAAGCGGTTGCCCTGTACCTGGGTTAATGTGTCGCGTACAATCATTGATTGTGTAATGCGCATATACTCCATCCTTTATTCGGTTTGTCGGCTTTCCTGTTAATACTTAACGCAGGGCTAACAGGGTTTCCACCATCTGATCCACGGTTTTAAGTACCCGGGCTGCTGCTTCGTAGGCCTGTTCATATTGCATCATTTTGGCCATCTCTTCATCGAGGGAAACACCTGTCACGGCATCGCGACGGTTCTGAAGCTGGCGGATAATCAACTCCTGGCTGTGCCGCTGGAAGGTATTTTCCTGAAGAAGATTACCAATCCCGGTAATCATACTATGGTAAAAATTCGCCACCGTAGAACCATTCACCAAATCCTGAAACTGCATATTTAAGATGGCCAGGGCAATACTGTTGCTGCCCGCACCCTCCCCATCGGCGCGGGTAGCGATGAGCGAGGGATCCAAATAAACCGCCTCATTTAACCGGAAATCGGCAGCTCCGGAAACCGTGTCACTGAAAAAATTGATGTTGGTTATGCCGGCCAGGTTATATCCGCTCCGATGCACTGCATTGACACTCTCGGCGATACTTCTGGCCAGTTCATCCAGGCGATTCAGATAGTCGGGTATTTTTGCATTATGAATGTCTATCAGGCCGGCCAGTTCACCGGAATTGATGTTCAGGGTCCGCGCGCCGTTTTCCTGCTGAACCTGTAACTTTAATTGACCATTTTGGGGAATCAGTCGGGTAGAAAGTTCCTGGACCTTACCATCGGATACCAGAATCAGCCCCTCGACGTATAAGCTGACCTCACCGTTATCCTTCTCTTTGACGTTGATATTGATTATCTTCGACAGATCGTGAATCAGGCGGTCGCGCTGATCGAGCAGATCGGCACTGGGCTGATGACGCATGGTCTGATTGATCTCATTAATTTTATGAATGATCTGGTTGACCATCACTACCTTACTCTGAATTTCAGGGACCATTTGGTCCTGCAGTACTTTTAAATTGGTATGCAGGCGCTGAAAAGTATCCGTGAGCAGTACCCCCTTATCGCGAACCAGGGTGCGGGCATAGGCACTTTCGGGATCATTAGCCAGATCATTCCAGGCATTCCAGAATTCGTTGAGAATATTGGATAAACCGGCAGCGGTGTCTTCGGCAAAGATGTCTTCAACCTGGCCGAGGAACATATTGTAGGATTCGAATTTGCCCAGGTGCTGATTTTCCATCCAGAGCTGTTTTTCAGCAAACTGTTGGCGCAGGCGAATGCTCTGTTGGAGTGTAATACCCAGACCTGAACCGATGTTGATCAGATTGGTGACTTCCACCCGGCGCCGGTTATAATGCTCGTTATTCATGTTGGAAACGTTACCGGAGGTGGTATGGATGGCCGATTGATAGGCCAATAAGGAACGCTTCCCTAATTCATAAATTCTTGAAATGCTCATCGTTGCCTCTCAGACATTACAATCCACAATATTTTTCGAGTATCCCTGTTTGTTGTTTACTCCTTTATGATCATAAACGCCACCGGCATTTTCATCGCGGGGATAGAACAGTTTAAGCAAATCACGGTTATAACTCAGGGCTGCATTCAGCAAGGCAACATTTTCCGCGTTCCGGCGGTTTATCCTGGTAACCGTATTTTCCAGCCTTGTTTGCAACCTATTCCAGGAGGAGCGCTCATTTTCGTCCAAATGCCCGATGAAATCCGATAGAGTAAAAACCCCGTTCGTGATACCATGGCCGGCATAAATTTCAGCGATGATTTCCTGACGGGTTTTGATAAGCACGTTTGCCTTGTTTATAATGAGTTGCTCCGTTCCGGTCAGGGTGTTCATCTTGTTCAAATCATTCTGGATGATGGCCTCCTGTTTCTCGGCCAGCGTTTCTTCCAGGTAGTCGCACGCCGAAATTTCCTCTAAAAGGATTTGAAATAGCCGATCATGCAGGGAATTATCCGTTTCCCAATTCATATTATTCATCGCTGCTCCTTAACTTGTTAATGACATTAAAATACTGGTAATGGTAATCCTTTTTTATATGCTGCAATGGATTTACACCTTTTTCCTGTAAAGCTTTATAAATGAAATCGGCCAGTCCGATACCTCCTTTGTCTGCGATTTCTTTGCTCAACACGGAGCTGAACAACATATTGGCCATATTGGCGGTATTTTTTTCCGGATCAAGTGAAATGGTTTTTTCCAGGCTTTTGAGTACAAAACTGAAGAAAACCGCTTCCAGGTCTTTGGCACTCTGTTCCAGGGCGGCATCCTTCTTGTTCCGGGTAGCATCCGTGTTGATATCCGGATTTATTTTGAGCGGCTGCTGTTGCTGTAAAAGGCTTCCTACTTTCACTGCTGTCCCTTAGTTAATGATCAATTTTGCCCGCAAAGCGCCGGCCTGTTTGATGGCCTGGAATATGGCGATGATGTCCCTGGGCTTTAATCCCAGAGTGTTCAATGCTTTGGCTAACTCGCTGACCGTCGTGGTTTGCTGAATGACGGCCGATTGGGTTTGGCCTTCCTCCACCTGGGTTTCAGTAACCCGGGTAAGCACCGTGGTGCCCGTGGAACTGAACGCCTGGGGCTGGGATATGACCGGGGCACTACGGGTGTGAATGGTCAGATTGCCATGACTGATCATCACTTCATCAATGGTAACATTTCCGCCGGCCACAATGGTTCCGGTGCGTTCATTGATGACTACCCGCGCTTCACTATCCGTTCGTACCATGAGCGTTTCGACCGAGGCAATAAATCCAATAGCCTGGGCCTGGGTGATATTGGAATCCGGATAAAACAATTCCACCACCCCCGGTCCGATCGGACGGGCCACCTCCCATTCGGCTTCGGAATGGTACATGTTGATCGCTTCCACTATGCGCTGGGCGGTGACAAAATCGGGATCGGTTAAGAATAATCGTACCGGCCGGTTCAATTCCAATTGCTGCTGAGCGGGATTTACCGAGAGATAGCCCCCGGCTGGAATCCGACCGACCAGGGCATGATTCTTTCGTACCCGTTCACCAAAAGGGGTTTCAATGTTAAATCCGCCAATGGAAAGAGGTCCCTGGGCCATGCCATAGAGTTGCCCCATAGGATCCTGTAAGGGGGTCATCAAAAGAATACCACCCTCCAGACTGGTGGCGTCACCCAGTGAGGAGACGGTCACATCAAACTGCGATCCGGCGCTGGCGAAAGGGGGCATATCCGCGGTGACCATTACTGCGGCCACATTACGGGTACGCAGATTATAATTGGGTACGGTAATACCAAAGCGCTCCAGCATATTGCTGATCGATTGCACGGTGAATACGGAGCCACGGCTGCCGCCGGAACGATCACCGGTGCCATTAAGACCAACGACCAATCCATAACCGATCAGAGAGGTGCGTTTGGCATTTTCAACACTGGCGATATCCTTAATGCGCACCTGGGCCTGAACCGGATTGTTTTGGCTCAGCAAGAAAAAGGACAAAAAGATCAGACATAATTTGGATAAAAAGGCTCTCATCTCGACTCCCCTATCCCTATTTAAAGGCAAAATAACCGGCGCCGGCAGCAACCATTAATCCGCCGATGATCCAGGTGAATGCTTTGGACAGGGTTCCCTGACCGAACAGTTTATTGGTGATACCGCTTTTGCGGTAGGTAATCCTGGCATCGGCGATGTTGTAGGAAAAAATGGAATTGTCCGTGTTGATGTCTTTGGGCCGGACATACCCTTCCAGTTGCATCAGGTTTTCTTCACTGTTCACGCCCAGTTTACGTTCCCCTTTGATTTTGAACATACCGGTCTCGGTTTTTTCGACGATCCGAACGGTGATTCTTCCGGTGAGCCGGTCGCGTTGTTCCGTACCATCGGAACCGGCATAATTGGATGAAATATTGCTGCCCCCTCCAAACAAGGGAAGAAAATCCGCCAAATTACCCCTGGCGGATGCACCGGCCTGCATTTCGGCTTTGGATTGACTTTTACTCTTGGATTCACGGGAGGCGTTGGCGGACTCCACGATGATTACAGTCAGCACATCCCCAACTTCGCTGGCCTTGATATCGGCGTATAAGGAACCGATAGCCTGGGCAAAGGTACTTTGCAGTAACCCGGTGATGATTAGTATGCTGATTATTTTCTTTAACATGTTACCTCTCCTGTTCAATAACAACCATTCCCGGCTCCTTGATGAGAGCACGGACGGGTGTCGTGGCATAATCGGTTACAACATTTATGTAATCTCCTGTTCGTCCATCACTTTTAGCGATACAATCCGTGGTAATCATGATTGTACCCTGCCGTATTTGCAGTGTTAACCAATCGCCGCTGCGGACAACAGGCGCTTCTTCAAACAGATCAAGGGTGAGTAATTCACCGGCCCTGATAACGCGTTTGGCCACCTTACCAACAATTTGATCGGAACTTCTTACGATCAATGGCCATTTGGAATCGACAAACTGCTCTTCGATTCGGAGTTTATCCGCTCTAACCACTTCCATGCGTTTAATTGTGTCGGTAACCCGGACAACCGTACTCTTTCGTTCCAGACGAACACTCACCGGAGTTTTTGCGACCCGTTTGCCCTGATCCAGAAATTCAGCCCAGAGGGTCTGCTGCCCTAACTGCACCCGGCTCCGGTTACGAACGATACGTACCTGATACACCTTACCTTGATCCAGATCGGGAATGGAGAGTCGGGTAAAGGTCAGGCGCAGATCATCGGCAGGGCAGTCCATTAATTGACTGAAATATTCAGTCACAGCCTCCTGCACCCGGGTGTGCAAGGTGGTGGAAGAGGCCACTGCCGTCATCGTGAAATCAAACCAAATCAAAATAAACAAATAATAAAAGTAGCGCATGTAATCATCGTTTAAGGTTATTGGTCATGGACATTAATTCATCAGCGGTCTTGACGGCTTTGGAATTGATCTCGTAGGCCCTTTGGGCGATGATGAGATTGATCATTTCCTGGGCCACATCGACATTCGATTTTTCCAGGTAGCCCTGCAACAGCAAGCCCATGCCATCTTCACCGGCATTGGCAAACAATGGTTCGCCGGAAGCTTCACTGGCCGTAAAAAGATTACCGCCCCTGGCCAGTAAACCGGCCGGATTCATAAACGTGGCCAATTCCAGACGACCCAATTCTTCCGGTTCGGCAGAACCATCCAATACGATGGAGATGATACCGTTCTGGCTGATGCTGATGCTGGTAGCCGATTCCGGTATGGTTATTTCAGGATAAACACGCAAACCGGAATTGGTAACCAGATACCCCTGGGCATTGATTTTCAAGGCGCCGTCTCTTGTGTAGGCATAACTGCCATCAGGCAGTTCCACCTGTAAAAAGCCTTTACCGTTAATGGCGATATCCAATGGATTTCCCGTCTCGACGATATTCCCCTCGGAGAAGGATCGGAACGTGGAAATGGGTCGGTTTCCCAACCCGATCTGCAGATTAACCGGTTGTTCATAACCTTCCCGGCCATCGCGTTTGCCGGTTTGAATGGTCTCATAAAGTAAATCCTGAAATTCAATGCTGCTCTTTTTGAATCCTGTGGTATTTACGTTAGCCAGGTTATTGGCGATTACATCCACATTCATCTGCTGGGCGGTCATGCCCAAAGCAGCTGTTTTCAGAGCCCTTAACATAAGTCTACTCCTCCCTTATCTGTATTGACCGACCTGGTTAACAGCCAGTCTGAATGTTTCATCAAGTGCGCGTACCATGCGCTGGACACTTTCGAACTGCCGTTCCACCTCAATGAGTTCGATCATTTCCTTAACCGGATTCACATTGGAATCCTCTAAAAAACCCTGATGAATTTGGGCCATGTCCGTTTCAAAGGCAACGGCCGTCTCATCGGCAATGAACATATTATCCCCGGCTTTTTTCAGATTTTCATAGGATTCAAAATCGGTAATCAGTAAGCGATCGTATAATTCACCATTGACATAGATTTCGCCAGTTTCGGCGATTTCAACGGATTTTGGAGGGAAGCCGTCTTTTAAAAGCGAAATCCATCCCGATGTGCCCAGTACCGGGTAACCCGCTGAATTGCGCAAAATGCCCTCAGCATCGGTCTTAAAGTGACCATCGCGGGTATAGGCCAAACCATTTTCCGTTTCCAGGGTAAAAAATCCCGATCCCGATATGGCCATATCTACCGGGTTATTGGTTTCCTTGAGCTGCCCCTGGGTGAAATCCGTTTTCTGAACCAGTTTAATCTGTTTATCCAATTCATCAGCCAGCGTTTCCGCGAAAAGAATATCCCGCTTAAAACCATGGGTATTTAAATTGGCCAGATTGTTGGCAATAATGCTATTGCGGTCTTTCTGCCCAACGAGCACATCCTTTAATTTTGTTAGATTGATATCCATGCAAATCCCTCGAAATAATGTTCACCACGGTTAAGGCAAATACGATGCCATGGGCCAGAAGCTCAAAAAGGAAATGCTGATGAATCGGGTGGGTTTATTTTTTATCGTTGTAACTATTCAATTATATTGCGGTTAGATGAAAATCAAAAAAACCGCGGCTAAATTATCGCCTTTTTTAAGTAAAAATAATGCTATAGAAAACGGAAGATTTTTTCATTAGAAAGGGAATTTTTTACCCCTTGGATCACCGCTTATCTTCCGTCAGATCGAGCATGGAAACGTCATCCAGGTAGGCACTGGTTCGGCTGGTATTGAGATGGGCTAATTTTTTAGTAACCCGGGCGATTTTATTGGCGGCACTGATGATGCGGTCGGTTACCCTCTGCAGAGAGGTTTCATTTTTACTGCTGACGAGATGGGGGAGCATTTCCGCATTGGTAACAATGGTACTTAGCGGATTGTTAATTTCATGGTTGACGGTGACCACCAATTGACCGATCGCCGCCAGCCGTTCCTGTTCGACCAATTTATCCTGGGCTTCCTCGAGTTGGATGAGAGCCTCTTTTAAGCGGGTATTTTGCTCTTCCAGTTTGATTTTAAGGGACATCTTGTCGACCACCAGCGAAATCTGGCGGGCCAGAAGTTCATAATCGTGTATATATTCGTGACGATAAATGTTCTCCTGCCCATGGGCAATGTTTAATACACCGATCAACTGATCGCCAATCCAAAGGGGCAGGGATAAGAGCGATTTAAATTGCTCCAACTTACCGACCCGGGAGTTGGCTAAAGATTGCAGTATAACCGGTTTATTCTGCTGGCAGATATAACTGCTCATACCTTTGCCAAGGGAAAAGGCCACATTGCTGGCTAAATCGACGATCCATGGCCCGAGCTTGTGGGCGACTTTGAGCTTTTTCTGCGCCTCGTCAAAAAGAAAGAGTGTAGCCGATTCAAGGGGAATTACATGGGTCACCACCTCAAAAACGGCATCATACGTTTCCCCGGGACTTAAGCCTTTCTGCAGGATCGATACGATCTCGTGCAATTTACTTTTATTAAGCGACGCTGTGCTCTCAGACATTTCAGCCTCTATTAATCTCTTCCGGGGTCATTCCCCATGAATACCATCGTGAAAAAGTTCGATCATATTGAACAGCTGCTCACGCTCTTCTTTTTGATCAATAGGCAAACGGATCAAGAAAGCGATTCCAGTAGTACCATATTTTTCCATTTTAAAATCACCGCCCAATGAGCGGATGACCATTTTTGTGATGGCAATATCGAGCCCGTGATCCAGCGTTTCCAGAGTTTCATCAATGGGCACCGACACACGCTCCTCATCACCGGAATTATCGTCCTTCGACCGTTGATTTTTAATGATGATTTTTACCCATTTATGCTCATGATCGGCGACGGAAATGAATACTTTTTTGTCTTCGCCATCTGCGATTGTGCTGTTTCCAGAGAACAACATCATATATTTAATTAAGGTTACAAACACCTGTTGTAAACGGATGGAACTGGCTAAAACCGATGCCAAAGTGGCCGAAAAATCGACCTCTGTCTGAATATCTCTATCCGTGAGTTCATAAGAAAGTTGCTTCAATGCGTTATCAATAATCTCCGTAATGTCCTGTAATTTCAAGGAATCATCTTCGGTCAGATAAGCAAAATTACGCACGTTGGATATGGACATGGCCACCAGGTCGAGCAGACCGGCAATATGGGATAAATTTTGTTCAATCTTTTGCGCATCCGGCGGGTTTTTGTGCAGTAATTTCTGGGTAAGTTCGACCATGAGTTGCAGAGAGGTAACCGGTTGACTGAGATTATGTACAAAACTTACAGCGATATCACCCAATTGTTTGCAGCGGTCCTTGGAGATGGACAGAAATTGCTTCTGTTTCACTTCATTTTGCAGGATTTTACGAATACTGATATCCTTGGCACTGGCGATAATATATTCAATTTCGCCTTGCTGATTGGGTACCATTCCGAAACTTATCATCACCGGGGTATGATATATACCCTGACCCAGCGTTGTTTCAATTTCGTTAAAAACCCCCTGATAAATCGACTGAATCAGGACATCCTTTGGTGGATCAGCGTTCATGGACTGAAACGGAAGTTCAACTTCCAGATAATCATCCAGGAATTGTCCCACAACAACTGCCATATCCAGATGCAGCATTTCCAGAGCACTTTTATTGGCATATTCTATTTTACCCCGCGGATTTAAAATAAAAACAGCATCGGAGAGATGCTCAAGGATGGTTATGGTGGTTGTATAATCCCGGACCATTCTTTCAGAGGGCTTGCTGGGAAGTGATTTCTTATTCCTTTTCAATTCCTTTTGATTAGCCATTGCCGCTTTTCCCGGACTCAAACGATCAGGTTCATGATGCCCTTATCCCGGCCATTCATGCGTACAAACCGGCTGGGATCAACCATCTGGACAATCAGTTTGGGTGTGATTTGTTTTATCATCATTTCCACTTCATCAAAACGATTAAACGGGTAGTTGGACTGCATGATCATATTGTACCCATAGATGCGCAAAAGATACCGATTATCCCCCAGGCAATAGACGATTCGGGCCCGCACAATCATGCCTTTTTCAAGTCGACCGAAAAGTTGCTCCAGCCCGTCCTCAATAATGAAACTGACCGGTCTGTCCTTTTTTCCTTCCCTGTTCAACAGTTCACCCCCAACAATGCTCAGCCCGGGTTAACGGTTTAATGTTGTACGGATATCCAGAAGGGTCTTGCTCAGAATCTGGGAAATACGCGCTTCACTCAGATTCAGTACCCGACCGATGTCGGCCAGGGTGAGCTCTTCATAAAAATATAAAGCCAGGATAATTTTTTCCCGTTCCGGCAGAGTGTTGATGATACGTTTGAGATTAACGCGCAAATTCTGATTGATTAATATATCTTCAGGGGAAAGCTGCTCTTCATCCACAATCTGATCAATACGATATATAAATTCACCTTCACCATCATAGATTTTGGAATTCAATGAGGTCGTATAGACCATCTGAGAAGCGTTAAGAATGGAATGATATTCACCCTCATCGATTTTCAGATAATCGCAAATTTCGTCAACCGAGGGTTCCCTGTGCATTTGACTGCACAATACGGCAATGGCATTTTCCAGGTTTTTAACTTTCTCATATTTGTCGCGGCCCATCAGCCCCTCTTTACGAAGGGTATCCACCACTTCACCATAAATACGTTTGTAGGCGAATGACTTGAAGGGTACACCGCTTTCCGGGCGATAGCGCTCCAGGGCTTTGAGTAAACCGAAGATACCGGCCTGATACAGATCATCTTTATCGATTGTTGAGGCGTGACTCAGATTGAATCTTCCTACCACATGCTTGATCAAAGGCGCATAACAGGATACAATTTTATCCTTAAAGCGTTTATCGCCGGTACGCAAAAACTCCTTTACGAAAAATTCACCATCCAACTTCAGTTGTTCGGTGTTGGTTAGCATTATTTATTCGCCTTCTCAGGTTTAGTGACTACCGGATTTGTTTTCAAAAGACCCCAGCGCAAAACATTGAGAGCAAATATGATGATGACCAGTGTCGTTAAAAACACCACACTACTGCGTATAATGCTGGTCATGATGCTTACCCCGCTCAGAAGTGAAGTAACCAGACTGACCACCGCCACAAAAACGGCTAATCGATAAACAAAACCCTTCATAGATCCCACTCAAATTGAATTTTTTTATTGGCGTTGAACCGTTCAAAGACATTAGGACTGCCCATTCGCCTGATTACGGCGGCCTGCAAAAGCCGACGGTTAAGCAGTTGTATGGCATTGGCCGCGACAGAGTTGGCGGAATTCAGCATGAACGGTTGCTGATTTTTGACCGACTGGGCAATCAGATCATCGCGTAAAATGGACACGCCAAAATTGATTTTACTATTCAAGAATTTATGTACCATCAGGTTCATTTTCTTATACAGTACTTCGCCCTCTTCCGTCGTATTCACCTTATTGACCGTTAAGAATATGGGGATGGATTCATTAATGCTTTTCACCACTTTAATTACCGCATAGGCATCAGCGATGGAAGCAGGATCCGAGGTTGCCACAAGAACGATTTTATCGGCCCCCAGCAAAAATGAAATCACCGTATGGGCGATACCGGCTCCCGTATCGACAACAATGGCATCATAGGAATGTTCAAAGCGCGCGAAGGCCTGGGCCAGCTTGCGCAGTGCCTGGTCTTCCTCCTCGATCAGGGCAACAGAACCTGACGAAGCCGGAAGTACATCGATCTTACCCGGTCCTTTTAAAATGACGTCACTCAAGTCCTTACCCTCGTGCATGACATCGGCAATGGTATGTTTGGCCCGGGTACCAAGGATGAGCTCCAGATTTCCCAAATGAATATCGGCATCGATCAGCAGAACCTTTTTGTGCATACGCTGTAAACTGATCGCCAGATTAGCGCTTATCGTGGACTTCCCCACCCCACCTTTACCACTGGTAACGGCAATGACATCACAGGGTTGATTATTCCGGTTTAAGCGATTCTTTCCCACAATATCGGTGTGAATATTCTGCAACATTCCTTGTCCTTAAGCCGTTTCAAAAATTTTATCAAACAAATAATCAACGTTGGCCGGTTCAAAATCCATGAACACCCGTTTGCCTTCGCTGAAGCAAACCGCCGGAATTTCCAGTTCTGCCAGGATATTGAAGACCTTCCCCGGCTGGGTTGTTTCATCAAATTTGGTGAAGATGATCCCATTGGGCTTCAACAGCAGATGAACAGCACAGGCTAAAAATATATCTTTCAAATCCGAACTCATGCTCAGCACCAGGAAGATATCCGTCGGTTTGATTATTTTTATGTATTCCTCTAACTTGGCCAAATAATTGGGCGCGAAAGGACTTTGGCCGGGGGTATCAAAAATAATCACCTCTTTATCTTTAAATTTTTGCATGACCCCTTCAATTTCATCGGTTTGTTTGCCCTCGTAAATCGCTGTCCCCGTCATGCGCGAAAAGGCCTTCAATGCTTCAGAAGGTCCATATAAATCCGTGGAAATAATGATCACATCTTTTTTCCCGTAAATGTCAGGATGGGCAGCCAGTTTCATAGCCACGGAAGTTTTACCCACCCCACTGGCACCGAGCAGCAATATAATTTTCTGTTGGTTATCCCCCTCATCCCGGTGCAGTGGATAAACCTGGAGACTGTGGGCGAGCTCAGATCTGACACCTGCAATGATTTCCTTTTCATCGGCCTGCGGTCCCTTTTCTAAAAATTGGTAAACTCTTTTGATCAGGTTTTGGGCAATCGTTTCATTGAAGCCCTTATCCGTCAAATGACCGGCCACCTTCTGATAAGCATCGGGAAATGCCGAAAGGGTTTGTTCCTGGCTGCTCTTTGTCAATTGCTCTAAATCCTTCCTCAGCTCAGCCAGTTCCGCAAGAATTTTCTTTTCTTCCATTAATTGCTGGGGTTTATTGGCCAGAATATCCGTGATCATCTTATTAAAATCATTGTTCTTCGTCGCATCGTTACCCGCCGGTGCATTTTTCTCAACCTCTTCCCGTTTGAGCTTTTCCGGTTTCCAGGGATGAATGGTACGGTTGCCATCCGGTACGGATACCGTTACCTGAATGCGTTCGTTGTGATTGGTCATTTCGGCTTTATTCAATTTCTTGGATTCCAGTAAAATGACTTCATTGCCGAACAATTCCTTAGCCCGCTTCAGAGCTTCGGGCAGTGACGGTGCTTTTATGGTTTTAACTTGCATGGGGATAGCTCACTACTCCTACTGATTTAAGTTCGGTATCTGCTGTCAGCTCGGAATAGGAGACAACAAATACATTGGGAAAAATGGATTCTATAAATTTACGAACGGCCCGGCGGATTTGCGGCGAAACCAATATGGCCGGTTGAACACCGGCGCCGGCCATCGCTTCAATTTTGTTGGAGATATCTTCAAAAATGGCATTGACTTGTTCCGGACTAAAGCCCAGGTTCTGGAACTGACCCGTATTATTTTTCAAGATGGACATGATATGATCTTCCAAATTGGGTTCCAGCAAGGTGACAATCACATGATTGTCATCGCTCTTCAGCATATCAGTTACGGTTTCCGCAAGTGCCGTACGTACATATTCGGTCAAAACTTCCGCATCTTTCGTAAAAGCTGCATAATCAGCGATGGTTTCTAAAATAGTCACTAAATTCCTGATGGGAATCCGTTCACGCAGCAGGTTTTTTAATACGGATCGGACCACGCCCAGGGGAATAATGTCCGGAACGAGACCATCAACCAGCGCGGTATGCGTTTCTTTCAAGTGATCCAACATGCGCTGGGTTTCCTGACGGTCCAACAATTTATAGCAATTTATTTTTAACACTTCCATCAAATGCGTGGCAATGACCGCTGGGGGTTCAACAACCGTATTGCCGCCGATTTCGGCCTTCTCTTTCTCTTTTTCATTAACCCAGATAGCCGGCAAACCGAAGGTGGGCTCCTTCATCTCGATGCCCTGAAGATGCAATGAGGGATCGGGATTTACCACCATGAAATAATCCATCATTACCTGGCCGCGGGCGACTTCCACACCGTAAATTTTGAAGACATAATCATTGGCGTTTAACTGGATATTATCACGGATGCGGATCGCCGGAACCAGGACACCCATCTCCAGGGCCAGGCTTTTTCGAATGGTAGAAATGCGGTTAAGCAAATTTCCACCCTGCTGCGCATCGACCAGTGGGATGAGGCCATAACCCATTTCGATTTCGAAGGCATCGGGATGTAAAAATTCCTCAATGCGTTCGACCGGCTCCAGCGGCTCCTCTTCCTGCGCTTTGGCTAATTCTTCGGCTTCCTGTTTCTGCAGACGGGAAACCTGACGGGCGACAACCAGCATAATCACGGCCATTACTGAAAATGGAATCATCGGTAAACCGGGCATCATACCCATTAGAGCCACTACCCCGGCTGAGGCAAAAATGGCTTTTGGCTGACCGATCACCTGGGAGACAATTTCAACGCCCATAGTGGACATGGACGAAGCCCGCGTGATGACAATACCAGCCGCGGTGGAAATGATCAATGCCGGAATCTGCGCAACCAGACCATCACCAATGGTTAATAAGGAATATACTGTACCGGCTTCAGCGATGGGAAGGCCCTTTTGCAGGGTGCCGATCAACAGACCACCAATGATATTGATCAACGTAATTAAAAGTCCGGCAATGGCATCCCCGCGTACGAACTTGCTGGCACCATCCATGGCCCCGTAAAAATCCGCTTCCCGGGAAATATTTTCCCGTCGTTGCTGAGCCTGGATGTCATCGATCAAACCGGCATTTAGGTCGGCATCGATGGCCATTTGTTTACCCGGCATGGCATCAAGGGTAAAACGGGCCGATACTTCCGCTATGCGCGTCGCCCCTTTGGTGATGACCACAAAATTGATAATCACCAGGATCAGAAAAATAACCATACCGACGACATAATTCCCCTGAACCACAAAGGAACCAAATGCTTCAATAATCTCACCGGCATAGGCCTGCCCCAGGATCAAACGGGTGGAAGCGATATTAATGGAAAGGCGGAACAGGGTTAAGATGAGCAGCAATCCCGGAAAGACCGAAAAGTCCATAGGGCGCAGCACGAATAACGTTACGAACAGGATGATCAGCGCACTGGTGATATTCATGACCAGCAGCATATCGATCAGAAAGGTCGGCATGGGTAAGACCATCACCGCCAGAATCAGTACAATGCCCGCGGTGAGCATCAAATTACTGTTGCGTGCCAGATTTTTTAAACCAAATACGGCATTATTCTCAACCATCGAGTCCTACCTTAAAGGGAATTTTCTTTTTATTATTCTGATAGACCTGACTCAGAATTTCAGCCACGGCCTGATAGAAGATGAACGGAATTTCCATGCCGATTTCGCAGGAATCAAAAATACCTCGTGCCAGTAACTTATCTTCCATAATCGGGATATCATGCTCGCGGGCAATCGCTTTAATCCGTTCGGCAACTTTGTCTTTTCCTTTAGCGATCAATTTGGGAGCATCCGAGCTGCTTTTGGGTTCATACTTTAAGGCTACCGCTATGTGCGTGGGGTTGGTGACGACTACCGTAGCTTCGGGAACGGCCTGCATCATGCGGCTTAAGGCCAGCTTTTGCTGAATGGAACGGATCTTTCCTTTTATTTTGGGATCGCCTTCATATTGCTTATGATCGTCTTTGACCTCCTGCTTGGACATTTTTAACTGTTTTTCATGGTCCCATTTTTGGTATCCATAATCGGCAATAGCCATAAAGAACAGGGCGATACTCACTTTAACCGTTAATTCAAAAAAAATCTTGAAAGTAAAAGCGATGATTCCCGTAACAGATTCATTCGGCAGAAGGAGATAGGCCTCATGATATTTATCGTGAACGGTATATCCAATCAGGCCGACAATCAAAATTTTCAGAAGGCCTTTCAATAATTCCACCAAAGAACGGGCTGAAAACATCCGTTTCAGACCGGATAAGGGATTGATTTTTTTAAAATCGGGAATCAATGCTTTTTTAGCAAAGACAAATCCCACCTGGGCGATATTCATGGCCAGAGCGGCTATCAGCAATAAAATCATGATCGGCAATAACAAAGCGGCCAGCACGCGCATAAAATCGCCAATCTGTCCGGGCAGAGACTGAACGGTGATCTCCATAGAGGATGACTGATGATAGGTACTTTTCACGAAGCGCTGAAACATTTCGCCGAAAAAACCCGAGGTCACTTTAAAGGCCAGAATACCCATAACCAGAATCGCCACGGAATTCAGCTCCTGGCTTTTGGCCACGTTACCCTTATCCAGGGCTTCCTGACGCCGCCGCAGGGTAGGTTGTTCGGTTTTTTCCTGGGCTGACTGCTCGGCCATTATTGCATTCCCCGAATGATCAGGTGAACAAATACCTGCATTTCATTGATAATATAACTGAATAAACCCTGAAAAATGCGCAATGATACAATCAGCAGGATGATCCCAATTCCGAGTTTCAGGGGTAAGCTGATGAAAAAAATATTTAACTGCGGCATGACCCTGGCCATGAAGGCGATGGCCACATCAACGGTAAGCAAAAAAATCATCGAGGGGGCGGCAAATTTCAAGGCCAAATCATAGATGATACTCCCCCCGCTGATGATGATCTGGCCTACCCCGGGCTTCAGCGTGGCCGCTCCCAGTTTAATCATCTTAAAATTTTGAAACAGAGTTTCAATCAGAAAGTAATGGCTATTGGTAACCAGAAAGAATACAACTACAACCATGATCCAGAAATTACTGATGATAGGTTGCTGCTCTTCATGGGTTGGATCGAAAACGGTCATAATGGCCATGCCCATCTGCAGCCCGATAAAAGAACCGGCCATGGCAAAACCTTCAAACACCAAGCGGGCGCCAAATCCGATCAGCAGGCCGATAAAAAGTTCGCGCATGATGTGTAAAAAAAGACCCAACACCGAAGTGATTGCCACATTAAAATCGGTGATGATGAGCGGACCGATGATAATCGTAAAAACAAAAGCCAGCATCACCCTGATTTGGGTGGAAATCTGCGAATAGCTGAAAACAGGCATGCTGATCATCAAACCGGATATACGGGCGAAGATCAGCAGATAAGCAGGTAAGAATTGACTCAGATTATCGATTACGGTAAACATGGTTAATGCTTCATGGTCGCAATATAATTAAAAATTTCCGTTGTGAAGCCCATCATCAAATCGAGAAACCAGGGCATCAGTAAAAAAATAACCAGAAATACCACGATGATTTTGGGTACAAAAGTCAGGGTCATTTCATGAATTTGAGTGGTAGCCTGAAAGATACCGATCAGGAGACCCACCGCCAGCCCGGCACCCAGAATCGGAATTAGAATATAGAAAGCCGTAGTTAATGCTTCACGGCTGATAAAGAGTACAAAATCTGCGGTCATAGTCTGAATCCTCGTACTAATGATTCCACGATGAGATACCACCCATCAACAAGTACAAATAACAGTAATTTAAATGGCATGGCGATCATCACCGGCGGCAACATCATCATTCCCATCGATAAAAGAACACTACCAACCACAAGATCGATCAAAAGCATGGGTAGATACAGTAGAAAACCGATCTGAAAAGCGGTTTTCAATTCACTCACGATAAAGGCCGGAATGATGGTCCAGATGGAAACATCCTTTACTGTTTTTGGTTTTTCTCCTCCCCGCAGATTAATGAATAATTGCAGATCCTTGGGGCGGGTTTGTTTTACCATAAAAGCGCGGACCGGGTCAGCGGCATTCTCAAGGGCCTGCTCCTGACTGATTTCTTTTTTCAGATAGGGCTGCAGGGCTTTTTCATTGACTTCTGTGATCACCGGCTGCATAATAAAGAAGGTGATAAACAAGGCCAAACCAATCAGAATTTGATTGGATGGTACGGTTTGCGTCGCCAGGCTCTGCCGTAAAAAATGAAATACGACGATGAGCCGGGTAAAGGAGGTCATCATGATTAGAATAGATGGCGCCAAACTCAATACGGTTAAGAGCAAAACAATCTGCAGGGTCGGCACCAGATCCGACGGATTATTGCTCTGTCCGATACCGATGGTTAGCTTGGGGATCGCATCCTGGGCATGGCTCCATTTGGGTAAAAGAAACAGCATAGCCAGTATGAACAGTATGATGAGCAGTCTCTTGTAATGACGCTGATTTTGTGCAACGAACATGTGTTTCAAAAAACCGTTTCCTGATATGAGTTGATTGTTTAATACCTTTGTATTTCTTCGAAACGGTTTTACACAAATTTTATGCCATCAGACCGATAGTCAACAGGGTAATTTCCAGAGACAGGAAAAGATACGGTAAATCCATGTATTTATATTAGTTAAGCGGAAGAGTTTTGCAGCACCGGACCAGTCTGGAGTTGCCGGGTCCATCAGATGGTTAGGGTAAAATTATCTTAGATGAGGAAAATATTTCCGTGTCAGCACCTGGCGATGGCGTGAATCACTGCCTGCTTTTGTTATTTCAGGCATCCTTTCGCAGGCGCTGCAGGACAGTGGTAAAATTATCGGGGAAACTGGATGGCAGATCTTCTTTCATATCATCCACGCTGGCGGTTCCCATATCCTTGATCAGGTTAATGCTGTGTTCCGTCATTCCAATCAAAAATTTCTGATTTTCCACAACAATCATCAACAGCGCCTGGCGCGCGCCCAGATTATGACGGGTAATGACTTTGATCCTGCTTTTTGCGGCGACGATTTGCTTGCCAAATCGACGTTTGTAGATATAATAGGCCCCCACAATCATGCCCAGAATTAAAAATGTAACCCATAGCACTCTCAGAAAAAAACCGTCCAGATCGCTGCGCTGGCTGCCCGGGGTAAGAAGGGTATCTGCACTGGCAGCCGAGTAGAGACTATCGGCCAATGTTCCCTCGGCTAACAGCGTACTGCCGACAAGAAGCAATAGCAGTATGAGCGTGGCGATAATCCATGACCGTTTGAAAACAGGTGATTTCATCAGATACATAGTTAGTCCTAACCCAAACTTTTCACCCGATCTCTGGGACTGATCAGTTGGGTAATACGAATTCCAAAGCGATCATCGATTACCACGACTTCCCCTTCGGCGAATTTACGTCCGTTCACGTAAATATCCAGGGGCTCGCCGGCTGATTTTTCCAATTCCACGATGGATCCCTTTCCAAGTTTTAGTAATTCCGAAACCAGAAGGGTTTTACGATCCAACTCCACTGAAACTTCCAGATCGACATCCATCAGCATTTCGACATTTCTTGGCTTTTCCATTTCTGCTCCAATACCATTTAATTGACCAAATTCAGCCGGTTGTACATTTATAGCGCTGCTCTGCTGGTCATTGGCTTGATCCCCTTCCGGGACGGCCTCAACACCATCCCAGCAAAAATAATTAACTTTCGAAACATTATTACCCACATTCACCTCAAACATTAATTCCATACCGTTTGCTTCAGGCATCAGATTGGAAAGCTTATCCCCCGCATCAATCGGAAAAACATTAACCTGTTCGAGCATAAACCGGGATGAATCGTCGGCAATAGTCATTTTAATCTGTGCAAAAACCTGCTGAACCGCCTCCTTCAATCCCTCAAAATGGTCATCAGTGATTTTCTTATCCGGTTTATCATTGATCAACCAACCATAAAACTGCAGAACAAATTCTTCTTTTAAAAAAAACAGATGCATCATTGGCTGTTTTTTATCCCCGGTTTGCATATGGATGCACACGGTCGGAAAGCTCTGGTTTTTCAGGAAATCGGTTGAACTTGTATCGCCGACCGCACTTCCGGATATAATCATTTCATTCTGGATCAGCTTGGTTAAGGTATTCTGAACCATTGGAATTAATTTTTTCAATGTTGTGGAGGTATGCGGAAATGCCATCTTATTTTTCTCCTTCTGTTCTTGCGGTTATGCGCAGCGCATAACGGTTATTTCGCACGCCGATTAAGGCATTGAAAAGGTGACGCTTCTGAACATAAATCGAAACGGGTTGATCCGTATTGGTATTCAGCGGAATGACATCACCCTGTTTCAGATCTAGGAAGTCGCGCACATTGATGCAACCTTTTCCTAAAACGGTTCGCATATTCATACCCGTATGGCTTAAATTCTGCTTGATTAGGGCCTTTTCTTCTTCTGTGGATTCACGGGAGCCAAACAGAATTTTATCCTGCACTTCAGGTGTGGAAATAATGCTGGAAATCCACATATAAGGATAGCAGATATTGATGAGAGTGGAATTGCCATGAATTTTAATTTCCATGGAAACCACAATAACCGGTTCAGAGGAAGGAACGATCTGTACAAATTCCGGATTGCTCTCAAAACGACCCACTTCCGTTTCGAATGTGGTCACGGGTCTCCAATTTTTGGATATTTCCAATGACAACCGATCGATAACCCGTTTCATAATCTTCTGCTCGATGATCGAAACAGGGCGGACTTCTGAAACGAAACTGCCGCGTCCACCGAACAGGCGCTCCACGATAAAAATCGCCAATTGCGGATTGATCTCGAGTACAAATTGCCCGGCATTCTGGTCGATATTACAAACATAAATACTGCTGGGTGGCGCGATGGACATGACAAATTCAGAGTACATAATCTGGTCAATGGACAATAAATTCATCTCCACAATCATGCGCAGTTGTGCGGAAAGGAATACCCCAAAATTTCGACAAATGCCCTCATGAATGGTCTCCAGCAAGCGCATCTGCTCCTTCGAGACCAAATTGGGATGTTTGAAATCATAAAGAGGAATAACCTTGTGTTGTTCCGCTTTCAGCGCAGCTTCGGCGCTATCCGTAGCAACATTGGTCAGCAGGGCATCAATTTCGTCTTGTGATAAAATTTTGGCCATGGCCAGTGTGTTTCCTTATTCAAGTACAAATCGCGTAAAATACAAATCCAATACCAAATCCTTTTGCAGTACCTCGTTGACCAGATCGATCATCTCTTTTTTGATTTGCTCCATTTCGATTTCACCGGCTAATTCCTGAACCGATCGAGTACGCAGATATCCCAACAGGCGGTCCATAATAATGGGATGATAGCGTTTCAACTGGTCAATGGCTTTTTGATTAGGGACTTCCAGGGCAATTTCAAAGACAGCGTAGCGCCTGCCCATTGAATTCCGTGGATTGACGGTTAAATCGCTGATGGTGTATATTTGTCCGATTTCCTTTTTCTTCCTGGTCTCTGTTTTCTGCTTCCCTTTGGGACTTTCCTGGGCCCGGCTCTGATAATTAGGGAAAATTACAAATACCACCAGAATAAGGGCTGCAATCAAAGGCAGGACGATAACACTTCCTAAAAAAATCAATTTACTTTTACGTGGTTGGCCTTGATCAAAGCTTTCATCCAATTCCGGCGCAGAATTATTTTGATTTTTAAGGTCTTCATCCATTTTATTCTATCCTTAACTTATTTATTCCCACTTGATAAATATCTCGACCCGGCGGTTCTTTGCCCGATTAAGGGGCGAATCGTTTGCTACCAGGGGTCGATGCTCCCCATGACCGACCGCAGCCAAATGACTGGCCGGAATCCCTTCCCGGTCGTGCAGATAACGCACCACACTGAGTGCCCGCGCTGTAGACAACTCCCAATTGCTGGGAAATCTTGGTGTATTGATCGGAATGTTATCGGTATGTCCTTCCACATAAATTTCCCGAAAGTCACCCCGAACGGTTTCTGCTATACCCGATAGAACCGGGTAGGCCGATGGACGAATTTCGGCTCTACCCAGATCAAACAATACATTATCACCTAAACGGATATGAATACCCGAAGCCGTCAATTCGATCTCAATACTCTCCGTGAGTTTGTTTTCTTCAATAATTTCTTCAAGGCGATTGACCTTTTGTTTCAGGGTCATTTCTTTGGAGGTCAGGCGCTCCTGAATATTGATTTTTTCCTTTTTGCTTGAACTCTCCATTTCCGGCATGACGCCCAGTGCCCCTTTCATGGAGCTCATGGCACCTTTGAATTTTTCCAGCTCGATGGTCGAATAGGACAGGATCAGAATAAAGAAGACCAACAACAGGGTGACCATGTCGCTGTAGGTTACCATCCAGAATGGGGCCGATGGGGCTTCTATTTCTTCTTTGGGCTTTTTCATTTACACCTGCTCATTGCTCTTTAAGCGGCCTGATCGACCGTGACCACCCTCTGCTTCGGTGCCAGGAAGTTTAACAATTTACGGTTAATGGAATTGGGATGTTCGCCATACTGAACGGCCAGAACCCCTTCGATAATCAGCTCTTTGATGATCACTTCTTCATCGGAGCGATTTTTTAATTTTCCGGCAATCGGCAAAAAGATCAGATTGGCTGAAAGCGCTCCATAAAAGGTGGTAATCAACGCTACCGCCATTCCGTTACCAATCTGGGAAGGGTCTTCCAGTTTGGTAAGCATGGCAATCAGACCAATCAGGGTACCAATCATCCCGAAGGCCGGCGCATACGTGCCCAGGGCCGTAAAAATCTGCTGTCCTTTTTTATGTCTTTCCATTAAATAGGAAAGCTCGGTTTCCATCACACTTCGGATCACCTCCGGCTCGGTACCGTCAACGACCATTTCCATTCCCTTACGTAGGAAATCATCTTCAATGCGGCTTACGTCCCGGTCGATGGCCAGTAATCCCTCGCGACGTGCTTTTTTGGAAAGGACAACAATTTGCTCAATAAGACCGACGTGATCATAATTGACATTAAGGAAGGCCTTGCTGACCACATTCATCACTCCAAAGACTTCTTTGACTTTAAAATTAATCAACGTGGAAGCCAGGGCCCCGCCAATCACGACCATCATGGAAGGGAAATGAATGAATATCGCCGGATCGCCGCCCATTACAATGGTCGAAATCACCAGTATCAAACCAGCCATGATTCCTAAGATGGTTGCAATATCCACGTTTTACCTTCCCTATTTTACATTTTTGAGAAATTGAGGTCATCCCGGGGATGACCTCAATAACCATTTAGAATAACCTTATCGCTTCAGTCTCAGTAATTCATCCAGCATCAGATCCGCCGTGGTAATCACCTTGGCATTAGCCTGAAAACCTCTCTGGGCGGTTATCATCTCGGTGAATTCTTTGGAAAGATCGACGTTGGACATTTCCAAAGCTCCGGAGACGATGGTTGATGACAGATCATCTTCCAGGTTCAGGATCTGAACCAGTCCGGAGGCGATACTTTCCTGGTAGAATCCGTCACCCAGATCACTCAGGCCATTGTTATTGGCAAATTTGGCCAGGGCCAGTTTGGCAATCGGATCGATTTGTCCATTGCTGAAAGCCCCGGAAATCGTGCCGTCCCGGCCAATGGTAATACCCAGTAACTTTCCGGTCGTCCGCCCGTCCTGATCACGCACATTTAGCGTTGACAGGGACTCGAATTGCGTCAATCCGCTATAGTTGTCATCGGATTCCGGCCGCAAACTCAAATTGATAAGCTCGGCGCCATTACCGGGATCGATAGCCAGACCGTTTGCCCCACCATCATAGGTGAAAGCACTTAATTGTCCGGCACTGTTAAAGACCACCTGCCCGCTGCCGCCACTGAGGATGGTCGCACCGTTGGCGCTTGAAGCCTGCCAGGTCCATTCACCATTGGTGGTTGTCTTAGAAAATTCAATGACCAGATTATGTCCGGCGCCCAAACTATCGTACAGGATCACCGAAGTGGTAACCCGGCCGGTGGAACCCGGCGTGGAATTCGTAAATCCGGGCAAATTAATTCTTCCCGTATTACCGGCGCCATTGGCTAAGGAGATTGTAGTAGAACTTTCTCCTGCTTCATCATCGGTCAAAAAAATCTGACCATTAACAAAAGTTGCCGTGGTTCCTGTGTAAGCGGCATTTATGGAATCCAGTAAATTTTGTACCGTATCTCCGGCTGCGTAGGTATAAGTACCGGCCACCGCACTTCCGTCAGGATTAAAACCGGAGATGACTATGGTATCTCCAACTACCAGCGGTGTGCTGGCCTGATCCAGGTTGTTCAAATCCGTGGCCACCGTAGCCGCAGCACCCGCTTCGGTCAGCGGAGTATTGAGGTTCCATACCTCGGCCACGGTTCGTAATCCGGCATTCAGATTTCCCGACAACCAGACATTATTGGTGGCGGCTGCCTGAGAAACCATATTGGAATCGATCACTATGTCGGATAAGTTACCTGATCCCAGGCCGATCTGCAGATTGCGATCGTTCATCATCCAACCCTGGACTGCTAAACCACGGTGATTGACCAGGCGGCCATCGGCGTCAAAAAAGAATTGACCGGCCCGGCTGTAAAGATTATGATCGCCTGTCTTGAGGACAAAGAATCCCTCACCCTCGATGGCCATGTCCGTGTTAATGCCGGTCATTTCCAGACTACCCTGGGTAAAAATATTTTCAATGGCCATAGTTTTCATTCCCAGGCCGACCTGCATCGGATTGATGAATGAGGTTCCCGAGCCGGGATTGGCTTTGGAAATGGTCTGACTGAGGGCTTCCGAAAAACTGATGCGTCCACCCTTGTAGCCAACCGTGTTGATATTGGCGATGTTATTACCTAATACATCCATCTTCATCTGATGATTGATTAATCCGGACACTCCGGAAGTCAACGAACGTAACATAATTAAACCCTCCTTGATTGTTAATGACCCCGCCTCTGTCGGTCAGCGGAGTGAGGGCTCCCCGGACAGTTTTTCCTGTCTTCATGGGGCCAGCCCTGTTTACTTGTTTAGACGATTGCTACACTATCAATATTTGTAAATACATTGGTTGTTGCCACTGCATTATTCAATGCCGTTACAACAATCCTGTTTTTGACACTGACGATATAAGCCGTGTCATCAATTAATACCAGTGAATTCTTTGAACCTTTTTCATCGAGTTGCTGCACACCCTGATTCAGCCGCATGAGTTCACTCTCCGACATCCGTACCGAGCGTTCTTCCAATCGCCGGATGGCGTGGGCTGAAAAGCGCAGGGATTGCTGATTCCCGATTTTCTCCTGCAGAATTTCAGCGAATGGTTTGGCATTGGCCGGAGGCGGTTGTCCGGTGACTCCCGACTTTCCGGTTTTTGCCGCTCCTTTCCCGGGTTCAAGCGGATAGATAGGTATGTTTCTCTGAAGATCGGCAACCTTCATTGTTCAACCTCTTTCCTTTTTGTTATCCGATTTCCATGACGTCGGCAATGGCTATTTCCCTGCCATTCACCACGAGCCGGGCCGCACCATTAATATAGCGGACCGATTGAACGATTCCGCGGGTGTATGTCCTGGTGTCGATGAAGTTTCCATCTTTACTGACGGCCTGTACTTCAAACTGGTAGACGCCGTCGGAAAGGGGTTTACCATCCATATCTTTACCATCCCAGGATATGGCATGGGAACCGGACGGCAGGCCTCTTACCTCAAGGGTTCGGACGATCTCTCCGACATCATTGGTAATGTTTATTTTAACCGTCTCGGCATAACCTGCTAAATGGAAGGGCAACTCCGTATTCTCACCTGATGCAAGGCTCACGGTGTTACCGAGTGTGCTGGCCTGCTTGCCAATAAAATTAGCAGCCAGTGAATTGCTGACCGCCTGGGTGAGCAGCATGTCAATATTCATTCCATATTGCAGACTATTATCGATATTGGTCAATTGTTCAAGCGATGTAAACTGGGCCAATTGCGAAGCAAATTCCTGACTTTGCAGTGGTGACAGGGGGTCCTGGTGACGCAGTTGGGCGACTAATAGTTGCAGAAATTCCTGCTTACCCATCACTCCCTGTCGACTCAAATTGCTCGACGGGCTTTGTGTTACACGGCTTATGGCATCCAAATTAAACATATTATTTCCTCTCTTATGCGATGACTTCAATTGTGTTATAACCATAATGACGGACTTTTACGGTGGATTTTTTTGGCTCATCGGGCACCTCCTCTTGATTGGTGTGTAGAGTATTCAGCGGTTTGTCCGCCTTATGATGTTCCTGTTCTTTTTTCTGGGAATAATTGTAGAGATCGACTTTAAGAGAATTTAAATCAATGCCGCGTTGCTGCAGGGCTTCATTGATTCGCGGCAGCAGCCGTTCGATCTCCGATTTGGCTGTTTCGTTCTCGACAAGTAAAGTAACCTCTTTATTTTTAGCGACCTCTTTAAAGTGTATTTCCATTTTTCCCAAGACTGCGCTGTTTATCTTTAGAACCGCCTGATTAATTTTACCGTTGTGATTGGTGACTATAAACTGCAGTATCCTGTCCACCAATGGCGGATGCGATGCGGGCTTTGGGGTTTCCACGGGTAAACTGGTGAACTGGGTAAAAGCAGTGGGCATCGCGCGCCCTTCGCTTCGCAACTGTTCTGCCGCAAACCCCTTACTTCTTTTATCCCCTGATTCCGGGTTGGCCAGGTTGGCCTGGCTATTTTGATCATTCGGTACTGCGACGTTCAGAGGTTTAGTATTTCCTTCCGATTTTGACATAGAATTCGGCTCAATACGGAGAATCTCTCCCCTGGAATTGCTCTTTTTTACCGCTGCTTGATGGGTGGGCTCGAGAGGAGCCTCCCTGCTGAATAATTTATGAAACAGCTTCAGCAGGATGCTCTCCTTAGGCGCGCTGGTCTGATCCATTGTTTGTATTGGCCAATCCCCTGCCTTGGCGATGGTTGGGGTGATTTTGCTAGCGCGGGATTCATCGCGAACGGCGGGTTCCGCCATGAGTTTATTCTGCCCGGTTCGAAAAACATCCGGGCGCTTAATTTCCTCACTCCATCCCGTTTTAACATTAAGAGCACGGCTTGATTTTGGTTTGGAAGTCTTATCATTGATCACTAGTTCAGAGGATGATTTTCCTCCCTTGACTTCAGAATTAATTTTGTTTTTGGAGTTGAACAGTTTGCTAAAAATATTTGGGATGACTTTTTTTATTGAAAATGCTCCTAATTGATCGGCAACGCCTGCCGGATTTGGCTCCGGACTTTGCTGATTGACCTTCCCATGCCCGAATAGTATGGCCGGATTCGCTTTATTGTTTGACGCCTTGATAGGGATTGCAGGCTGACTGCTTTGTTGCATTTTCTGTCCCTTAATCGGATCCATGTGCGGATTCTGCCCCTGAAGTTCTTTTGGCCCTGTGATATTCTTTTCCACGACTTTTACATCGGGCTGTTTATCGGTTTTTACCGGGAATGGTATCGCCTTCTTTCCGGAATTCTTTCTTTTTAATGGAAAAGTAGGGTAAAGAACTTTTGATTTGGGATCGTCCGCATTTAAATCCGTGATTTGCTTTGATTGGTTCGCCCCCTCCACGCCCATCTTCCTGGTATTCATCGCAGTGGATATAACGGTCTGTGCCTCGCCTTTTAAATCGGTTGGATGATTTTCTTTTCCGCTAGGGATCGGTTCAGAAATCAACACCTCTTTCAGAAAAACAATTTCCTCAGAAGTTTTTATCTGATTTTTATCAGGACCGGCCAGATCCTGTTTGAATGTTTGTTTAGCCCCGAAAAATGTCTGATGATGTACAGGCTCTTTTTTCGCTGGCGTCGTTAGATCAGTGCTGATGTTCGGATAACCAGAATGGATTCTATCCTGTTCGGGGATCATTGGGGACAATTTGGTATTTTCAAATCCGGACCTGCTTTTCAGTCCGATTTTTTGCATGAACGCACCAAAAAACAGCGCCGGGGATTTTCCGGGGCCGGAGGTTTTGCCCTTCTTAAATAAAAACGTAAACAGGTTATGAATGCGCATTGATTTCATGGATTAATCCAACATTTTTTTGGTGATGAGGGCCGCCCTTTCCTGCGGAAGCCCCAGTAAAATATTTTTTCTGGTTCGACTGTTCATCTGTTCATAAATGGCAATCACCGTCTCATTATCCAGTTTGTTCAGGATCGGCGCGATTTGTTTGGTATCCATAGAGCTGAATGTTTTGGCGATATCCCTGGCCTTATCCGCCCGATCCTTGTCACTGTTCAGCAACTTCGATAAGTATTCAACTTCTGATTCATGTTTTTTCAAAGCGGCCTGATGGCTGTTTAATTCATTGCTTAGACTATCAATCATCCGGTTCTTTTCAGTCGTTTCCACTATGCTTCGATTGAGCAAAGCCGACAAACTGTCGCGGTGGGTTTTAAATTGATGCACCACCCGGGCCAGCTCTTCCCTGCTGACCCACTCATACTGCAGCAAGCTGTCCGCAGTGGAAAATATGGTTCGTTCCGGCGGCGGTGGCGGCAGAGGAACAACGATCACCATAATACCGTATATAAGGGTCGAGTAAACGATGAGGAGTACAAAAGCTAACCCAATCCATCTAACGGCTTGCATCAGTTAGCACCCTTCCTGGTTTTATTTTGTTGACGAACTGCGATTTCATCCTGCTGTTTATTTTCTTCCTGGCTTTTGGATTTTTTAAATTCATCAAGATAGCGTTCTTTCAATTTTTCAACGACTTTTTTATCTTTCACGGCTTCGTGCAGGCACTCCAACTCACCTTTAACAGCCGCATCAGACTCCAGCACCTTTTTATTTTGCTGTTCAATATGTTTATTCAGCTGGTTGAGATAGTCCTTAGTGATGCGCAATTCATTGATATTTATGGTGTAATCCTTATCCGTCTTGTTTTTTTGATTTTTAATGGTCGTTTCCTTGCTATCTTTGAGTGTATCCAATTTTTGTTCTTCGCTTTTAAGTACTTTTTTGGATTTATGCAGTTTGACGGCCTGTTTGTTTTCCTGGAATTGCCTGATCTCGAGAACTTTCTCCAGGGAGAAATTAAATCCCTTGCTCATTACTCACCCTTCCCGATTAATTCCAATAGTTCCGCCCGCGTATCATCAAAATGAGATTTTTCCGTAACGGATTGCCTTAGATACTGATTGATTTTGTTGATGAACAGAATGGCCTCGTCTAACTTGGGATTACTGCCCGCTTCGTATGCACCGATATTGATCAGATCTTCCGACTCCCTGTAAACGGCCAGTAATTCCAGAATCTCTGCGGATCGCTTCCGGTGTTCCTCATCAACAACTTCATTTTTAAGTCGACTGACACTTTCCAGTACATCGATGGCCGGATAGTGTCCGGAGGTTGATAATCTTCTGGAAAGAACCACATGACCATCCAGTATGGAACGGGCGGCATCACTAATGGGCTCATCAAAATCATCGCCTTCGACGAGAACCGTGTATAACCCGGTAATGCTGCCCTGATCACTATTTCCGGCCCGTTCCAGCAAGCGCGGCATCAGGGCGAACACGGACGGCGTATATCCCTTCGTTGTGGGAGGTTCCCCGATGGCCAGGCCGATTTCGCGCTGGGCCATAGCCACCCTGGTCAGTGAATCCATTAACAATAAAACGTCCTTACCCTGATCACGAAAAAATTCGGCAATACTGGTAGCGATCAAGGCTCCTTTAATACGCACCGTGGCAGCCTGATCAGAAGTAACCACAACTACAACGGATTTTTTGAGCCCCTCCGGACCCAAATCCCGTTCGATAAACTCACGGACCTCGCGGCCGCGCTCGCCTACCAGAGCAATTACGTTCACATCGGCATCCGTATACTGGGCGATCATGCCCAGAAGTACACTTTTGCCCACACCACTGCCGGCAAAAATACCGACGCGCTGCCCTTTGCCGAGTGTCACCAGTCCATCAATGGCCCGGATTCCGGTCATCAATGGTTCGGCGATGCGTTTGCGGGTCAGGGGATTCGGCGGCCGATTATAAACGCTTTGAAAATTTTTCGATTTAATTTTCCCCTTCCCGTCAATAGGACTCCCCAATCCGTCAATTATGCGTCCCAGCAGCTCCTCGCCGACCTGAATTCGCAAAGGTATGGTATTGCGCTTGACCCGGTTGCCAGGAGAAACGCCGACGGTTTCACCAAGGGGCATGAGGAGTACTTTATTATTTTTAAAGCCGACTATCTCCGCGCGGATCGGCTCCTCGCTGTTGGTATAAATCTGACAGACATCACCTACACTCCCTGACTGCGCCGTCGCTTCGATGACGATACCGGTAATTTCCCTGACACGCCCATCTACGCGAATGGTGCTCAGCCCTTCAAGATTTTCACTGTAATGGTGGAGACGGGTGGCTAAATCGTTCATTATATCTCTCCGTCCCTGAGCTGCTCTTCAATTTTATCCAATTGATTCACAAAGGTACCGTCCACATAATAGTTTTCCGTCTGGATAACCGCTTCTCCCGGTTTCAACTCGGCATCCACCACTGTGGTTATTTCCATTTTTGAGGGCAGATTGAGTTTTTGCTTCAGCGAATCGCCCTGCAGAACAGCTTGTTGCTGGGCATTAACCCGAATCATCACCTGATTCTGATCGATGACTTCATAAAGCATTTTGCGAAGTTGTTCCATCAACAGATTATCATGGTCATCGCGTATTTTTAATTCCGTATCAAGGATGACCAGGGCCATCTTCTTCGCCAGGTTTAACAACGACACATCTAATTTTTTGACATTATCTTCATACTGTTTTTCATGCTCCTGCATTTCCATGCGCATTTGCTCGATGCGGCGTTCCGCCATCTGCCTGCTGCTCTCCTTCCCTTCCTCATAACCGGCCTGAAAGGATTCTTCGCGCGCTTTCTGTAATTCCTTTTCCAGGATTCTTATCTTATGCTGTGTTGACTTAACCCCATAAGATCCGACGAGATCATTGGCATAAAGGCCACTGTTCTGTTGAACTCCTTCCAAATCGGCTTCTTCCAGAGCGGAAATGGCATTTTTATAATGATTTTGTTCCCTGATTCCCTGAATCGTTTTATTAATTTTAAAAACAAAGGCAGCACACATGATTTACCCTATTCTATGATTTCATCATCTTCACCACGGATCAACATTATTTCACCTTCTTCTTCCAGACGACGGGCCACTTCCAGGATATTCTTTTGTGCGGCCTCAACATCCTTCAAACGAACCGGACCTAGATAGTCAAGTTCTTCCTTGAGTAAGGCCGATGCCCGCTCCGACATATTGGTGAAGATGAGTTCACGTAATTCCGGACTGGTCGCCTTGAGAGCCAGGGCCAAACTCTTCGAATCCACTTCTTTCAGAATACGCTGGATAGCCGCGGCAGATATATGCACCATATCCTCAAAGACAAACATCAGATCATTAATTTCGCCGGCCAACTCGGCATCCCGTTCACGCAGCTTGGTGAGAATATTCTTTTCAGAAGTCCGGCTGACTGAGTTCAGAATTTCGGCCATGGCCTCCACTCCACCGGTTTTGCTTAAGCCTCCACCAAACATGCTGCCCATCTGTTCACGCAATACATCTTCGATGTCGGCAATAAGATCGGGTGAAGTCTTTTCCATAGTCGCCACGCGGTAGGCTATTTCATATTGCGATTCTTCCGGTAATTCCGATAATATTTTAGCGGCCTGGCCCGGCTTTAAATTGGCCAGAATTAATGCCGCAGTCTGGGGATGTTCATTCTGCAGGAAATTGAGCAATTGTTTATCATCGGCGGTTTGTAACAGATAAAATGCGCTGACTTCCGTTTCCGCTTCCACACGCTTAATAACATCTTCGGCCTTTTTCACACCCCAGGCTTTTTCCAGAATCTGTTTGGCATACTGAAGACCGCCTTCAACGATATAACTATTGGCCATCATCATTTCATAAAATTCTTCGATGACTCCACTTAAAACATCAACCGGAATATTTTGCAGCCGGGCAATCTCGATGGAAATTTTCTCGGCTTCGTTTTCGGTAAAATTTTTCAGGATATCCGAAGCTTTTTCCACTCCAAAAGCGATCAGAATGAGTGCCGCTTTTTGAACCGGCGTAATCGTCGAAATACTTATCTGCACGGCCATTATCCCTCGCGTTTAGTTAGCCACGAACGGACCAGCCGTGTGGCGTTATCCGGTGATTGTTCAGCAAATTTTATAACCTCTTCGGTCATCCGGTCACTGGCCCTTAATTTCGCACGAGCCTCCGGACTGAGTTTTTTCATGAATAAATCTTCGGAAACCTCTTCCTCCCGTGATTGCTCAGAGTGACCGAAATCAGCGGCATGTAAAGCCGTGGCCCCAGCCGCGGCCGGCAAACTAAATTGAGTAACACTACTTTTAAGTAAATTCTTAATGAGCAGGAATCCGAATAAAATACCCATGGCAATGAATACATAATTAATGATCTTCATCCAAAAATCGGCAGGAAGGCCATCAGGAAGAAATCCCTGTTCTCCCAAGGCAACATAATCTCCGCTATCCACCAGTTTCATGTTCTGGACTTCTACGATATCCCCGCGTTCTTCCAAGTACCCTGCCGCACTGCGCACCAGGGCGGCGATTTGGCCTAACTCCTGGTCTGAACGGGGGCTATAATCACGATTAGTCTGGCCGTCCTCATCCACCCTGGTCGTATAATTGCCATTAACTAATACCGCCACACTTAACCGTTTAATATTGCCGGTATTGGATATAAACCGTTCATACTTCTTGCTGAATTCATAGTTGGTACCCAGATTCTCAATTATCATATCCGATGAATCGGTCCGGTTGTTCGATGTTTCCGTATACTTTTGCTCGCTGACCACGGCGACATTTTCAGGATCGATTTCTTCAATCGTCCGCTCGATCTGATCAAAGTTCAAGTCAACCGCAACCTGCACCACTGTATTTTTAGAACCAACCACACCCTCTACAATGCGGGTGACTTTTCTCTGTAATTCTTCCTCGAGTGATTTCTTCAGCTCATATTGATTGCCAACCTTACTCATCACCCCGGTATCCCGGGCCACCTCGATCAACACATTTCCCTTCGAATCCATTACCACCACATCTTCAGGCTGAATGCCTTCAGCACTGTTTGCCACCAGGGCAGCGATACCCTTTATCTGATTTTGATTCAGGGAAGCACCTGCGGCCATATGCAAAACCACCGAAGCGCTGCCGTTCTTTCTCTCCTCGAATAAACGGTCTTCGGGAATCACCAAATGAACACGGCTTTGCTTAACTTCCGGGAATTGATTGATGGTGCGCATCAATTCGCCCTCCAGAGCGCGTTTAAAATTCAGTTGCTGCATAAAGGTGGTCATACCCATGTTGTTTTTTTCAAAAAGCTCGTAACCGGCGATGGTATCGCCCAGGTAGCCGCTCTGCACAAATCGTAAGCGCAGTTCGGTTACCTGATCTTTGGGGACATAAATACTGGTGCCACCATTCTCCAGGCGATATTTAATCTTACGACTGCGCAGGTCTTCAACAATCGAGCTGGCCGCACCCGGATCGAGGCTGCCGTACAGGAGATCATACTCCGTGCGGTTAGCCCATAGAATTAAAGTGACCATCGCCGACAAAAATCCGATGAGTACGGCAAATATGATCATGCGCTGACGCATGTTATATTGAGCCAGAAAATGAGAAAGCTGTCCGATTATTTGATTCATTGTCTTTACCTTACTCTGAAATGATTATACCTGCATGCGTTGAATTTCTTTATACGACTCCAGCAAGCGGTTTCTGATTTCGATCATCAATTGAAAACTGAGCCGGGCTTCTTCCATGGTAGCCATTGCCTGATGTAGATTTTCCGAGCGCCCCTCGATGACATCGGCAACGGCCTTTGATGACTCCTTCTGCGATTCATTGACCGCTTTGACAAACTCGGAAATGGTCTCCCCGAAATCTTTCTGATCGGCGACTGCGCCGGAATCAGCTTTCTTTCGGGAATGGGTTTGATCAATCAATTCTCTTAAATTCAATGACTCCAGTTGATTGATTTTAGTCATTCTCTATCTCCTTATCCTTTGACATCCAGAAGATAACCGGTTTGGACATTCTTAATTTTTGAGTGATGATAAAAGGTTGCGGGCTTATCATCTTTATCACCAAATAAAGCTTGCAATACTTCCAGTTCTTTTGCGGTCAGTACTTTCTGTGTGTTTACCGTCTTAGTGGCAAATCCATTTCTGGCATCAACCTTTGCCGGCTGATCCTGATGCTGAACCGGTTTTTGTCGCTCGACCCGCACATCATGCTGACGATAGAGTCGTTCACCATTGTGAATGCTGAGTGGTTTTGCTGAAATATTCATGATTTACCTATATTTCCAACGCCCGCCTGGCCATTTGCTTGGCGGCGTTCAATACAGTTACGTTGGCATCATACGACCGGCTGGTGGATATCAAATCGACCATCTCTTCGACCATATTGATATCCGGCATTTTAACATAGCCGTTTTCATCGGCCCTGGGGTGTCCGGGATTATACACCAATTTTTCACCCTCCCGCTCCACAATTTTGAAGCTGTTTTCGCTTTCCCGGCCCGGAACGGGCGGATTGGCCGAATGGACATGCGCCGAGTGCGTGCGTTTCAGATTCAGCTGAAGCTGCTGACCGAATGACCGGAGTCGGGATGATTGGTTCTGTTTTGAAACCACAGCCTTGCGTTGGTAGACCTTACCATCGGCATCAGGCAGCTCTTCAGCATGAGCAATATTCTCGGAGATGGCTTCCATTTTTTTCATCTGACTGGATAAGCCGAACAGAGATGTTTTTAAAGCTGTGAAAATTCCACCAACTTCCATATAATTACCTCTTAACTGCTTCGACCGGTTATGCTCAGATTCAGACCTCTGTAGATCCTGCTCAAAGCCCTGCTGGCAAATTCATACTTGATCTGGTTTTCGGCCAGGGCGCCCATATCCGCAGAAACGTCCACTCTTTCATCCTCTGAATTTGCAGTTGATTTTCGCAAGGGTTCGGAGATTTGCGATAAATGCTTCTCATTGGTGACGCGCATCGGACCGGATAGGCTGGTTTTTAAGACCTGGGAAAAATCGGTCTTCACCCGGTTGAAATCCGGATCGTTGGCATGGGCAATATTTTGGGCGATGGCCTCATGCTGTTTCTGATAAACATCCAGTGACTTTTTCACCAGATTGATTTGTTTGGTATTAAATATTTTCATAGCTGGTACCTCGTTGGCCTTAAATACAAAGCCTATGCCAAACACGTCTTTTCATACATAGAAAAAAATCATCGTCTGGCAATCCATTTTAAACTTAGGAATCTTAAGGGTTTGACTCGTTTATTGATTGGATGGAGTCCAACAGACATGTAATCACTTCATTTAAAGCCGGTGGAAAAAACGGAAAATATTTCCTTCAGAAAATTAATAATTTCCGCATCACAGGGATTGGCAGGTATTTTTCGACCGAATAATTTGTAATCGATTTTTTTAATTTTAAAACTGATACCGCATTAACGATTTGATATTCGTCTCATCTAACTCATCCCTGTCCGGCTGCCCGTCTCGACAACACCTGTCTGGCAAGGCGCCTGTCTGGTGGCAGGATCAGCCCTTTGGTGAACTGCTGTCTGGTCCCAACTTGTTGGGGACAAGCCGGACAGGTTATTTTGGACAGCAAGAAAACTAATCCACAGATTAAGTGTAGCTGAAAATTCTCAAACCCGAAACAAACAGCGCAGCGATTGACCATCTGTACAGAAAAACAACTAGCGATTAATATAAAGTTTTCTTCATTTGTCACCGAAAATAGGGATGGCTGAAAAAATGACGTAATGCTTTTAGAGCATTATTGTATTATGACTGGTGTTTTCCACCCAATTCATAGCCTAGTCGATAACTTCGTTATTCGTATGACAATATTGAAATGAGTGCAGGGGAATCTGACGAAAAGCAACAGGATATCAGGGTTCCCGGAATTGATCAAATATGATAAACAGCAACTGTATTTAAATACTCAATTTTTATGTGGATCGGAACCATGAAAATACTTATCGTTGATGATGTGCCCTTGATCAGAAATATGCTGGAGCATATTCTGAAGCCATTTGGCGAGGTCGATATTGCCGAAGACGGTATGCAGGCTATCAACAAAGTCACCCAAAAAATTAAAACAAATGAGCCATACGATCTCATAAGTTTGGATATTCTTCTACCATTTGTCGATGGCGTGGAAGTGCTCAAAAAAATACGTGAAGTCGAGCAAACGAATAAAGTAACCGAATCAAAGAAGTCAAAAGTTGTCATGGTTACCACCCTGAATGACCGGGTAATGGTGATGCGCTGCCTGGAAGCCGGCTGTGATGGATTTATTGGTAAACCATTCTCCAAGGAAAAAATCATAGAAGAAGTACACAAACTGGGATTGATCGCAGCCTCCCAACAAAATAATACCGTAGTCCCTTGAGGCATGCTGTTATAAGGTGATTAGAAATAAAATACCAATCTCTGCCGTCTAAATAAGGCCCAGTTCCCCTGGTTCAGCCATCTTTAATAACCACCAGGCTATACTCATTTCAGACAACGAATAAATCATCAATAATAAATCAGTTTAATGCCCTTGTACCCGATTAATCTAAAGCGTCACTCTTTTTCTCCCGAAAATAACAGTATCAGTTAAAAATTATGTTAAGTAGACGGCCTTTTGAACAGCTATTCGAAAAATTATATTTACATTACATTACCGTTGAGATATTATCCCCCACGGGTAATGGTCGGCATAAACGCGGAAACAGTCATGAAGAAGAATTGAATTGCGCTAAATTGAACATAAATTTACCTGGTGTTAGTGTAAAGGAATTGCTATGAAGGTTTTACTTCTTGAGGATGTGCGCCTCATCCAGAAATTAATTACAAATTTTTTGGGCGATTTAGCTGTTGTGGATACGGCGGAAAACGGCCTGTCAGCCATGCGGATGGTACAGGAAAGTATTAAAAAGGATGAGCGTTATGATGTAATCTTTTTGGATGTGCTCATTCCCGATCTGAATGGACTGCAGGTTCTGAAAGAGATCCGCAAAGCAGAGGCAGAGAATAACATCGCTCCAGAAAAGCGAAGTAAGATCATCATGGTGTCGACGATTACCGATGAGAATACAGTTAAAAAGGCCCTGGCTGAAGGATGTGACGGATATATTGCCAAGCCATTCTCAAAGGATCGGTTGCTTACTGAGCTAAAAAGCCTCAAACTCATCTAATCCACTGATATAACACCTACCGGCTTCATTATCTACCCCAGGATAAAACCAGGTAAATAAATAAGGGAAAATTTACCAAGTTTTAAACTAATTGGAATTAAACTGAATGCAGGGCTTGGAAAACGACTCAGAGGCTGGAAAATACGGCCATACCGGTATCTAATCTATTCCAGGGTATCTGAGCTACAATTTTAGGTAGATCTTCCATTTGCAAATTAATCGTATTGAGACGCAACGCTATTTTCTCCGTATCGATATGCTCCAGTTCATAAGCAGCTCTGAATTTGGTCATAATAACATCGGCCAGATGAATCAGGCAGCACAGTTCAGAGTATTGCGACGCCTGTTCGGGATGATGATGGTAGGTAATCACTTCCGAAAGGCTGAGCGGCAGGCTCCATTGCCGGGCTAATTTTTCGCCGGCTTCTGTATGGGTTATACCGAAAATTTCTTTTTCAATAAAATGTACCGGTTTTTCAGAAATTCTCATATTACGATAGAAAAGCGGATATTCATTGGCAACAAACTGATCTAATACCGTTTTTCCGATATCATGCAGCAATCCGGCGGTATAGGCTAATCCCGGTGCAAACATTCCCGTTAATTGGGCAAGAAAATCGGCGATAAATGCCGTCCCCAGGGCATGATGATACAAACCGCCCTTGCACAGCGAATAGCCTTGTTCAGAATCCTGAAAATAGAGTTCGGTGAACACGGAAAGGGTCAGCATTAAAATATTTTTCTCACCTAAAATCACCAATCCCTGATCAATCGACTGAATTTCGCGTTTGGGACTGATATAAGCCGAATTACTTAACTTGATTATTTTAGCGCCTAATACCTGATCCTGTTTTATTTCTTTGGCAATCGAGTCCATATCGAATTTATTGGAATGGATCATACGGATTACTTTCAGGGCGATTTGTGGTATTGGCCTGACCCGGGAGATGGACTGCTCGATAGTGATCGGGTTCGCAGTGGCAGGTTTATCCGCATTTATCGGACGCTGGCCGATTGGTTCAACAAAATATTCCCAGCTGCCCAGGTTAAAACTTAAAACACAACTGAAATATCCACCGGTCTCACTGTACTCGATGGTGATGCCATGACCTGTTAAAAAGGAGTTGACCGTATCAACTGTATTGCCACCGATATCCAGATTTAAGTCCTGAAGGTTCACCGTTCCTACCAGAGCTCCTCCGGCTACTATAGCATGCAGGTTTTCCTTTCGGGCGCCGCGTCCGTAAAGCTCCTCAAGAAACATGGGTAAACCGGTAGAGGCATAGAGCAGAGGATCGTCTCCCGATGATCCCGCAGGTTTGGCAATGAGGATATGGTATAATCCGCCGATTCGGGCAACCGGATCGTATAAAGCCAATCCGACACAGGTCCCCAAAAAGGCTTTCAGTATTTTAGGCGTGCTTTTTTCGACAACAAAACTTCCCGAGGGCACTATCTCTTTTTGAGAGTAGACATTCATTGTGTTTACTTCCCCTGAATATGAAACAGACCCGGTGAAGGAATATCATTGGTTCCCTTCATTACCTTCATCCTCAAACTGATGCAGCTTATTACGCAAGGTTCGTACAGTAATCCCGAGTATTTCCGCTGCTTTGGTACGATGGTTATTGGTTTCTTCCAGGGCCCGGTAAATGAGTTTGCGTTCCATTTCAGCCAGATTCATAACCGCGCCGTCATCAGCGTTGGTTTTTTTCTGCTTGCCGCCTACTTCAAATTTCAGATGTTGCCGGGTGATTACTTTTTCATCAGCGGAATATAATATGGCCCGCTCCAGTAAGTTTTCCAGCTCACGGATATTGCCCGGCCAGTGATAATTGAGTAAGGTATCCATCGCTTCGCTGGAGAGCGACTTTTCTGCATATCCGTATTTATTTTTAAATATTTTCAGAAAATGATCGACCAGCAAGGGAATGTCTTCCAGGCGCTCTCTCAAACTGGGAACATTGATAGGAAAAACATTCAGACGGAAAAATAAATCATCCCTGAATTTGGACCGATCAATCAATTCATCGATATCGCGATTGGAAGTGGCAATAATGCGTACATCGATGGGTATTTCGGTCGTACTGCCCAAGCGGTTAAGGCGTCTTTCCTGCAATACCCGCAGCAGTTTTGCCTGCATGTTGTAGGGAATCTCACTAATCTCATCCAGAAGCAATGTACCCCCGTCGCACTCTTCAAATATGCCCTTCTGGGTACGATAGGCACCGCTAAAGGAACCCTTCTCATGACCGAATAGAGTACTTTCGAATAGGGTGTCAGGAACCGCCGCGCAATTTATTTTAAGAAATGGTTTATCGGAGCGCGGACTGTCGTCGTGGATGGCCTCAGCAATCAGTTCTTTGCCGGTACCGCTTTCTCCGCGAATGAAGACCGTTGCGTCACTTTTCGCCACAATATCAATACTCTTAAAGATTTCTTTGGATGACTTGCACTGCCCCACTAATTTGGATTCCAGTTTACGGTCAAGCAGGCGGCGTTTGAGCTGTTTGTTCTCGTCCTGCAAATCTTTGTATTCGAAAAATCGTTCCACCCGCGATTCGATCTGGGATATGGAAAATGGCTTGGTCAGGAAATCGAATGCACCTCTTTTCATCGCCTCAACAGCCTTTTCAATGGTGCCATAGGCGGAAATCAGTAAAATCCCGCAGTCCGGTGCAATTTTTTTCGCTTCTGAAATAAGATCAATTCCTTTTATACCGGGCATCATCAGATCGGTGATGATCAGGTTAAATTCGTTTTGTTTGAGCATTTGCAGGGCACGTTCGCCCGACTCGGCATCGGCCACTTCATAATCACCGCTTCGCAGGGTTTCAACCATAACGGATCGCAGATTATCGTCATCATCCACAACAAGTATTCGTTTCATATCACCTTTAAAATGTAGTCATCAATATGTATTTCGTAAACCAAAGTAAAACATCCTATAAACAAGAAGCTATCAAACGGATGTTTATTTATTCGTCAAAAATGGGCGAAACATTATTCCTTTTTTTCCGGGGTAGGAAGTACTTCTTTATGGCGCTGGTAGGATCGTAAAGCGGTTGTGTTACTGACTGATTTTTTTCTGCCATGTTCCCTCTGGGCCTGGGATAGTGCGGATTCCTCTGCCCCTAATTCACGCAAGAGATGTCGCAACCGTTTGTTTTCCTGTGTTAGCTCCTGCGTGGTCGCCTTCAAGGTTTGATTTTCCTGGATCAAAACTTTTTCATAGTCGGCCCTTTCGATCAGAGAAAGAATCTGGTCGATGCGAAAGGGTTTGATCAGGTAATGAAAGTAATGCTTACGCATGGCTTCAACGGCAAATTTAATATTATGATACCCGGTCATAATAATGACTAATAATTCTCCATACCTGATTTTTAATTGCTGACCCAACTCGATACCATTGCTATATTTCCAACCCAAATCAAGATCAATCAAAGCATAGGATATGGATTTATTTTCTGCTGCCTGTAAGGCATCATTGGGATTGCTTGCCGCTATAACTGCATAGTTATGCTCTGACAAACCATCCCTGAGCATTTCAAGAATGGTCGGGTCGTCATCAACAATCAATATTGTTTTGTGCTCGTCCATTATGATTTTCTCAACAGTATGCCTTACACCGCTGATGAATCCAGAGTGTGTTGCTCGCTTAATTCTTCAAACAAACGGAACCACAGCGCATTGATAATTTCCGTTGCGTTTTTACCGGACTGGGGATAACCCAGGCAAACATATTTCAAAATAAAGCTTGCCCCGCTGTTATTTCCCGAGAAAGCTTCTTCCACTTCCTGATGCAATCGCGCGCAGATGCTCTCGGCCTGGAATAAATCCGCCCTTGGATAAACAAAAAATATGGTATCAAGCGTTAACCAGATCAGATCGCCTAAGGGCTCCAATCTGTCATGAAATAATTTTTGATAGGTACGGATCGCATCTTCCAGGGGAAGTGTATGTTCAAATTTACAGGCAGGCGTAATGCGGAACACGGAAAATGAGATGGGACTGAGAACCAACTGGGCTTCATACATCCGGTCCCGAATAATTTTGGCGATGATGCTTTCGTAATTCTGATCGGGTTTCCGTAACGTTTCAAAGGAAAACAAAACCGGCGCGGCCTGCGTAGCCACAATGTTCAGCAAACGGATATCATAGTCATCGGGGATTCTTTGTCCCTTATTCAGAAACAATCCTAAGAACCCCATCAGCCGGTCACGATAGTTGATCGGAAACAGAAAGATTGTGGTCACCGCGGAAAGTTTTTTGGCCGGCCTTTGTCCAATCCGGAGCATAGAATGTCCCAGGTCAATCTGCATCCATTGACTGGCCGGAATGGTCTGTCCGTTGATCGTTTCGTTAAGTGAAAAACTTAAACCTCCACGAATGGACTCATCAAGGTCACGGGATTTAATTACATCATACTGCCCATCCTCATTATTGGCTTTCCAGATACCCACCGGTTTATACTTCAAATACTCACTTACGGTATCCAGAATCATATCCAAAGCCGTATCAAAATCCGTTACCTGGTACAAAATGGAAGCTATCTCATTGACCATCACGATCTGAGATAAGCGGTTGTTTGGATTTCCCTGGTCAGTTACAGGATTCATAATCTTCCTTCATATCGAACTCATTTAGAACATTTTTTCTTTTTGCTGGACAAACAGATCGTAATCGGTACTGTTCATTTCGGCCAATGTTTCAACAATAATCTCCTGTTTAAGACGGTAGATTTTCACCCCCTGCATCAGTGTATCCGTAAAAAAGCCGATACCACCAATGTCGATACTCACATTACCGTAAAGTGCCCCATGAACATAAATTTGTCTTTCCATAACTTCTTTGGAGGATTCTTTTTGAATTGCCAATTCCGTTTGATCCAGCTCTTTTATTTTCTCTGCAAGTCGTTTGATCTCTTTCTCCACAAATTGCAGTTCATTCTGCTTCTCCAATGACAGATTATCAATTCTGGTATGGAGCAGATTCAGAAAGGACATTTTTTTACGCAGAGCTGCCAGTCGCACAGTTAATTCAGTGCGGTTCCTGCTTATCACCCAAAGACGGCTCTGACCTTCATTTTCCGTGGTATTGCGGATCTTAAGTTCTGTAAAGGTATTCTTACTTGAACCAACCTCATTGGCGCGGATGCCCTTTTCAGCCACAATGCTGCCACCGCGAATCAGACCTTCCATCTTATCCACGGAAACCATACCTGCGGCCGAAATTTCCGAATTAATGACATAATGCTCCACGATGACATCTTTTCTTACAGAAACCGTAGCGTCCTGAATATATCCGCATATCAAACTTCCACCAGCCAGGAGCTTTGCTTTATTCTTACCGAGAATTCCGCACTTGATGGTAATATCACCACCTTGTGAATAGACACTGGCTGCTTCCACATTCCCGGCAATATAGATCGGGCCGGTCGCTTCCACACGAAATCCAGACCGGACATCACCTTCAATTACAACCGGTCCATTGAATTTGATATTACCGGTGGCGTAGTTAACATCTCCATTAACCCTGTACATGTTGCAGACATTCAGTTGACCATCTTCCCAAACTGCATAACCAGAGATGGCGGCCTGTAAGGACATCCCGTCAGCACTTATTTTGGTATTCTCTCCCATGGGAAATATCATAGCCTCATGATCTATGGGAATCTGCCGACCCAAAATATCCTTCCCCGGTAATAAATTGCCGGAAATCTTTTTTGTGATTAATACCTGGTTTTCCTGAACGGGTTCAAAGAGTTTCAGACGTTTGAAATCAGCGCGGTCCGAATCCGTAATAGCCGGACGGCTGGAATGGATATTTATCCTCCATTCCAATAGCATTTCTCCCTCATTTACCGGCGGATCACCTTTGGCAAAAAGCAGGTTGTGGATTGTTTTTTTCTCTTTAACCACTTCAAGCAGAAGTTCCTCATAAATGCCGTACACAATACCCTGATCATGAATATGGCTGATCAGTTGATTAAAGGATGGATAATCATCCCCGGCACCAATAACGCTGAGAAATCCTTCCTGCTTGTTTTCACTGATATTAATTTCAATTCTTTTCACAGCCGTTCATTCCGAATAATTAAATCCATCCTAACCTTTATCCGCAAAATCTAAAAATACTTCCACCACTTCCCCACAGGTACATTCAAATAAGAATCCTTTAACCTGTCCATTTTCTTCAATTGCTGTCACCCTGCTTTTTTCCAGATGTTTCGCAGAAAAATCGTACGGTTCGATTTTTTTGGGTGATCCCACCTTCAGCACCTCTTCTTTGATAACCTTGCTGGCTTTGGTCTTTTTGGCAAATGAATAAAAAAGGTCACCCTGTTTCGTCAATTTAAATGAATGATCCGTTTGCATATTGTTCCTGTATTTCCTTTACGTGTTTATTTATCTCTTGGTATTTCTACTGCGACCAGTTTTAAGACCGGTACCGATCAGGCATCAGGATATTCTGTCATCCTTTTTCCTAAATTGAGCGCAAATAGTTTTTCCTTAAACGCACCTGAACAGATTGAAATAAAATCAGTGTTATTATTAAAATCGACCGTTATATAAATTCCTTTATTTTTGCTATTAAATTTCCGGGATCAAACGGTTTAGTCAGATAGGTATTAACTCCAGATTCTCTGGCAAGTCGAATGTCGTCCGGGTCATTCCGCGTGCTGATCATGACCAAGGGAATGGATTGACATTTTTTGTTATTTTTCAGGTTTCTGACCAATTCCAATCCGTTCATTCGCGGCATATCCCAATCGGTGATGATCAGATCGAAATCGTACTCTCTGATCTTGGCCAGGGCATCAACCCCGTTATCCGACTCGATCGATTCTGCATATCCGGCCTCCAAAAGTGTACTCATTATTATTCGGCGCAGGGTGGGTGAATCTTCAACAATTAAAATTTTTTTCTTTTTCACTAAACGGCTCCGTTAAACTCGCTGTATTTTCTATATCAGGCATCCTCAAAGAAAACAATTTATATGCCATCAAAGCGGTATTTTTCCGGAGAATTTTTCTAACTCACGAAATGTCAAGGGTTTATTCAATTAATTACTGCCATCATATTTATCCTTTAGAGGCTCGGTGATGAATGGAAGAGGAAAACCTTGATCCTATACAGAGTAAACCAGGAAAATATTTCCCATCGTATGTTAAAAAAATTTTCCATAATTGAATCCTGCCCCCTGAAGGATTCAGCGACTTGCCTAAAGATATATATAGATGTTTCCGAAATTGAAAATAAAAATAACTTTAAAATTGGTTTAATCTTGGGGATGGTCAGAAGTTTATTTGGGATCAAGGAAATTATTAATTAACATTGGCATGGGCATTGGTTGGCCCACCATCATAAGAGATTTGGACAGTTGCTGATTGATTTTGAGTAGCGACTTGAAATTTTTATTTTCATGATAATACCGAATGGAAAGCTTCAAAATAGGTACCGGTTCACGCACCGAGGAAGCAGCAGGTAAACTCCATTCATTTCCAATTTAATAAACGAATCAAACAGATAGTTACTTTGTGAAAGCAAAAGATAAATATAAAACCGATCCATCCAAAAAACATTCCGGACTAAAGACGCCCTCATCTCCGGAGGCGTCTTCCTTAACATTTGCAGAACAAACGATTTTCCCGGGTCTACTGGAATTATTGCCCGATGTGTTAGTGCGTTTTCGCAGCGATGGCCGAATTGTATTGTTTCATCAAACCGAAGCCACGAACCTACCTGACCAGGGTTCGACACCTGAGCATTTGGGGGATTTATTCCCCTTACCCACGGCAACACAAATTCTGGAAGAGAGCCACCAGGCCCTTCGAACCCGCAAAATGCGTCAATTTGAAATTCAGCATTTGCATAAGGGCGAATTCAGAGAATACGAAATTCGTTTACTGGCACTTGACAATGAAGAGTTTTTAGCACTAATCCGCGACATCACCACCCATAAACAATATCAATTCGAGGTGGAAAGAAGTGAGAAAAAATTCAGAATCTTACTGGAATCGGCAGCTCAGGCAATCATTGTTGTCAACATTCACGGCCGTATTACCCTGAGCAATACCAAAGCAGAAGAGCTATTTGGCTACGATCGTGATGAATTGATCGATCAACCTATTGAGATATTAATTCCCGAGCGGATCAGGGCCAAGCACCTGCGTTATCGTAATGAGTTTCTGACCCGGCCGGTTTCCAGACCCATGGGTGCCGGTATGGAATTAATGGCCTTGCACAAGGATAAATCAGAGTTTCCCGTTGAGGTCGGTTTGTCTTCCATCGAGATTTATGAAGGCACTTTTGTCATGGCCTTTATTACCGATATCAGCGAGCGCAAGGAACTGGATAAAAAATTACGCGAGGTGGAGAAGCTGGAAGCGATAGGCCAATTGGCCGGAGGTATCGCCCATGATTTCAACAATGTCCTGGCGGGAATAATCGGGTTAAGTGAACTGGCCTTGCGCAAAATACATAAGGGGGAACAGGCCGATCAGAATTTGCAACTGATCATTGAGAAGGCCGGTGCGGCCGCCAATTTAGTCAAACAATTATTAACCTTCAGTCGCAAACAGATCGTTTCCCTGCGCCCGATTAATCTAAACTTCGTAATTCAGCAAAACATTAAACTATTGCAACGATATCTTGGAGAAGAGATCGAATTGAAAACGTCGTTGCAGAAGAATTTATTCAATGTCGAGGCGGATGATTCCGCCCTGGATCAGATTATTACCAATTTATCCATTAACGCCCGGGATGCCATGCCCGATGGCGGTGAAATCAGCATAGTCACGGAAAATATTATTCTGAATTACAGCCAATATACCGAAACCGGCGAGATGCCGGAAGGTAAGTACATTAAATTGGCCGTAATTGACCATGGAATCGGAATGACCCGGGAAATCCGCCAGCATATTTTTGAACCGTTTTTTACCACCAAAGATATCGGTGAAGGCACCGGTCTTGGTTTGTCTATTGTTTATGGCCTGGTTAAACAACTCAATGGCTTCATGAATTGCAGGAGCCGCATCGGCGAAGGCACCACTTTTGAAATATTTTTACCGGCCGTTGAAGCGCATCGCACACCTTCAGCAGAGCCGCACCACACGGTCGTGAAACCTGGAACAGAGACCATTCTGCTGGTTGAAAATGAAGCCGATCTGCTGGCCACCTATAAGAATGCCCTGGAATCCTACGGTTATAAAGTACTGGTTGCGGCCAATGGATTGAGGGCCCTGAATATTTACGAGCAAAAAAGTACTTCTATCGATTTGATTGTCTCCGATGTGGTCATGCCTAAAATGGGCGGAGTGGAATTAAAACTGGTCGCACAAAGGATTAATCCTGAGGTCAAATTTCTCTTTATCAGTGCCTATGCGGATAAAATGGAACCCGGCACACCATTGCTGCAAAAACCTTTCCGGGCAAAAGATTTAGCCAAAAAAGTGCGCGAGGTATTAGACCAATCCTAACGGTCAATCGAGTTCTTCAAAACCGTATTCATTAATCATTTCCTCAATAATCTCCAATGTATCCGTTCCCAATTCCCCGATTTCAAAACCAATGGCCCAAAAATCAGAATTGACATCTTTTCCATTCCAGATACTTTTGGCATTAAAGGAAATGCTTCTTTTCTTTCCCATTTCATCGGGCAGGTGCATGGTAAGTTCGGTTTCCCGGTTTGCTTTAAAGGGTTGATCGCTGACAACGCGCAGGCCATAGGGAGTTATATCCACTACATAACCGACAAGTTTATTGCTTTTTGCCTCCCTCAACTGTAAGTAAAAGAAAAGGTGCCGGCGATTGATACGTCGCGAATTTTTCATTGGTACTCCTGATTGATTTCTCTTTCCATAAACAACTTTAGCTTCGGACAATTAAAATCAAAAATGAGCGAATAGCGCAACCAGAAGGCTAGTTTTGATCAGTTTATTCCTAATAAGTCTTTAGCCACAAGGGCGGATACTCCCCAACCGCATGGAAAGACAGCTCCGGGGCCGATCAGCTGTAAAGCTCACCTCTCTGATTTACTTTTTGGATAATGATGGAACGGATCACTTGACTTCGAAATGAAAAAGTAAGTGTAGTGAAAAGAACTAACCGAAAATATTTGTCCTAACCGCCTGCCAGGCCAGAAAACAGGGTGTCATGGTGAGTCACGCCAGTAGACGGATCAGCCTTACGGCCCCAAGGGGGTACCTTCGGTGCTGGCTCCGTTGAACCGTGACATGCTAAGCGATTACAATATCAGGGAGGATTAACATTCATCCCAATCAACTTTCTTTGACGAACTCACCCTTCGATACCAGTCCGGCATGCCGTCCTGACGGTCGGGCCAGCCTGACAGGTTGGACAGGCGTCCCTTCGGTGCTTCACCCTCCAGACGGGCAGGTTTATATGGGATCAGTTTTTGTGTCAAAGAATCTATTTTGGACAAGTATGAGATGACTTGAAAAATTATTGATATACCAATATTAAAAAAAGTGGCTTATGGTGTGGGTCAGAGATAGTCTATTTAAAATAAGGCAGTTTCATTAATTTATCGACAATAGCGTCCAGCACCTCTTCTTTATAGTAATATCCGGTTAATATTTTTTCGGCGATCTCTTCCAACTGTTCTTTACTAACCGACTCGGAGTTACGGACCTCTTCCAGGTATTGGGCGGCTTCCGATCTTAAGGCAAATAATTCGCGAGCCGAAAGCGATATATCTGCCCTGTCGCCAAACTGATCAGGTCGAAGCGGAGCACTATCATTGGCGCTCTTCTTTTCTGAAGTCCGTGTTTTTTTAACTTCGGTGTTCTTCTCAATCCGGTTTTGTTCAGGAGAAGATCCGTTTATATTTTTAATATCCATTGTAACTCCTGATAAGAGTATCTAATTCTTCTATTATATTAGTCGGGGGGAAGAGGCGTGACTTAAATAAATATGATAAATATTTAAAATAATTGATTAGTTAATATCCTTCCTGGCGGAAGAAGATCACCATCAATGGTAAGACTCGAAAGCAAGGTTTAAAAGCTTCTCGTTTACTTGTCCTTTTTTATAGCAAAGTTGGGCAAGGCAGCAAGCTCATCCACTATTTTATCAACGATTTCTCTGTCCAGGTAATATTTTTGCTGAATTTTGGATTTTATCAGATCTATTTCCAGATCGTTTAAAGTGACCGCCTGACGCACCTCGTCCAGGTATTTGGCCGCATCTATTTTAAGATTGAGTAATTCACGGGCTTCGGTAGAGATTTGAGCAGAATCTTTGGTTGCAGTTTTTTTCTTTACGGATTCTGACTTACCGGCGTCTTTCTCAAGACTTAATTTTTTAGTCGCTTCGTTTTTGCCGGACTTCTGGGTGCTGGGTCCTATACCATAAATATCATTGATTGTTGCCATAGCTCACTCCTGAACGATATCCACTCGTTGTGAACCGCTGTCTTTGGTCTCGACCTGCCTGGTAAACGAACGGGCTTGCGAAGATGTGGTCGAATAATTTTGGACGAATTTTAATTTACGTTTCTGTAAATTTTTATAAATTGTTTTATCAATTTCAACTATTTTTGAGGCCAAATCCGAAATATTTTTCAGATAAGCTTTCACCTGCTCATCATTCGCCTTTACTTGAAGCGTTTTCCTTTTCTTTTCGAGCATTTGTATCTGTTCGACCCATTTTTGCCGGAAATTAATCATATTGGACAAAACATCCACAGGCAATGATTCGATTTCGCTAACAAACTTATTAGAAAATTGCAATACATCATTAAAAGACTGCAACTCCTGTTTTAGAACCTGGTGAAGTTCGGATCCTTGCGAAAGTTCAGTCTGGAACAAATTATGCTCTCCCATTAAAAATAATACCGGCGATCTCTTCCATTTTTTCCATTAACTGCAACATTTCTTCCTGTGGAATCTGACGAATCAGTTTCCCCGTTTCTTTATCGGTGACAAAAATAGTCGTCTGTTGACGTTTAGGATCATAGGAAAAGGAAATTTTTGTGCTGAATGCTTCAACATGTTTATTGGCTTTTTCAACCAGCTCTGCCGAATCAATCACCTTATTTCGAGTTCCGTTTTCGGCATGGGCTGTTTCTTTACCGGGTGCTTTTCCACTTTCCTCGCGGTTACCCGCCCTTATACCGGATCCGGCATGAACCGGTGGAGTTCGTCTTAAACTCGTATCTGTACTTATGATAATATCATCCATGACATACCCTTTCTATTTTCCAAAAATACTCTGGGAAAATGCGTTGAAAAAGGCTTGTTGATTCTGCAGGATATACATCGCTTCCTGTAATTTAGCAAATTCTTCGAAATAATATTTTTCCTTCTTGGTCAGCAATTCATTCATATATTTGATACGATCCTGCAGATTTTTCACTTGATTGTCGATCGACTTTTTACTGTTGTCGATAGCGCCATTGGTTTTAACAAAACGTTCAAGATAGGCCTGAAGTCTGGTTGAAACACCGTCCTCCGAGTTGAAGAGATCAGATACATTTGTTGTTTTTGACTCCAGAGCACGACGGAACTTATCCACATCCTTAAGCGATAATTTACCCTCTTTATCGGCCTCAATACCAATACTGGAAAGCATGTTATATTCGTCTGAGGTCGTCGTTGAAACGGATCCCATAACGGCATTACGCAAATCCGCCATCATTCCGGAGTAAATAATATCCGTTGAAAGTATTCCCCTCTTTTTGGTTTCTGAATTGACCCGGGTGTTTTCCCTTAAGAATTTGAGGACTTCGTTATACTTGTCAATAAATTCCTGTACATCCTTCTGTACGGCCTCAAGATCGGTGGAAACGGTTGCTGTTACACTCTCGTCAAAAGTAGTCAACAATCGGAAAGTAACGCCGTTGAGAGCATCATCAACTGCGTTTTTATCACGATAAAAAGTCAATCCATTCATTACAAATTTAGAATTTAAATCACTGTCTGAAGCGCCGGTTCCCACCCGGGTAATGTAACCACCCGATGTTCCACTGGACTGTACGGCGGCATTGATATTCAGCGCATCAAGCAGGAAACTGGACCCGAAATCCATGCGGTAGGTATATCCGGATTGTTCGCTTCTTATCAGTAAACGGGCCGTACCGGTCTGTTCCATGACCACTGAAGCATTGACCGCTTCATCGCGGTTGATTGTTTCATCACCAATGGCCTGGCGCACGGCTTCATTAATGGCCTCGGCAATAGCATTTAAAACAACCTGATTATTCTCACTGAAGGTTGCCGCCTCTATGGTAACTTCAATGGCTACGCGGTTATTCGGATCATCTTCCGTTGGATGGGCGACTTCGATAGTGAAGGTCTGGTCGGTAGTGAAAACGCTGAAGCTGTTTTCCGCACTATTATATTGACTGGAAACACGGGTATCGGATTGGGCTAAACGTTCGACACTAATGCTGTGGCTACCGTTAATTGCTGTAAATGAGGCACTGACACCCAGCTTCTCCGCATTGCTTGAACTGGCCTTCTTGGCGGCAAAGTGATCGAATACCGTATCATTTAAATATTTAATCTTTGTTTGTAATGCCGATAAAGCCTTATGTAAATTAGAATAGATATTTTTACGACTACTCAACTGATCTCTTTGTTGAATTAAACGTGCACGCGGAACGGATTCAAGCCGCATGTACTGCTCTACCAGTGTATAGATCGAGTTTTGTGAACCGTATGCCGAGGTGATATCCATTTTCTAATTCCTTATACCACTTTATAAGCCTGTGACCAGGTTTGTTTTAAATCGCTGAAAATCTTTTTGGCTTCATCCAGCTTGCCTTTATATATCAATCGGTTTAAATAGCGGTAAACATTAAAAAAAGTTACAGCGGTATCCTTATGTTCAAAATTCAGGGCTTTAATCAAAGTACTCACGGCACTGATGGCTTTGGCCCGGTCTCCTTTGGCGCACGCCGTAATACCGGCTTCGTAAACATAAGCGATCAATTGCTCCGGACTTGCCGACATTACCTTTTGTACGAGATAGGGATTCATATTTTTAGCGCGTAAGACATTTTGATTGGTTTGCATAACCCTGACTCCTTCACATAAGAAAATGGTGAGGAGAAAATCCTCACCATTTAGTGATTAACTCAACGAATTACCTGAACAAGGACAGAACCAGTTGCGGCGCAGCATTGGCCTGGGCAAGGGATGAAAGTGTGGTTTGCTGCAGAATCTGCAGTTTCATCACTTCCATTTGCTCCTTGGCAAAGTCGGCGTCTTCAATCGTGCTTCTGATCGCTTCCGTGTTGGTCATGGCATGGGTGAGGGTACGTTCTTTCGATTCCAGACGTACTTTGTATTCACCGACGTCCTTCATATTCTGAGACAGCGTGTCAATGGCTGCACTGATAGCGGTGATAGCGGCATTGGCGCTGGCTTGCGTGGCCAGATAAATATCTCCAGCACCTGCTGACGCTCCTACAGTAATACTCAGTGTAGAGGAGTCTGCACCACTCAGGCTGACAGCCAGGGTTTCAGCGGCGAGTTCACCGGTCTGGAACGTGGTTACGAATGAACCATTAATCAGACTGGTGCTGTTGAAAGTGGTGTTGGTAACAATTTCATCAATTTCCAGCATCAACGCGGCAACCTGATCATGGATGGCTTGACGTTGCGTGGATGAATAACCACCATCAGCAGCCTGGGTGGCTTTTTCTTTCGCGGTCTGCAACAGATCCATGATATTGGCATAACCGCCTTCAGCAATGTCTAAAATATTCTGGGCATTACTGACGTTCTCCATTGCTACTGCGATACCCCGGACACGCGATTCCAAACCGCGGGCTAACATGTAACCGGCCGGATCTTCACCGGGAGTGTTGATCTTTTTGCCTGTTGCCAGACGTAATTGATGAGCAGCAATACGGCTACTGACAGAATTCAACGCATTGATATTCTTCAGGGCGGGAATGTTCGCTGCTATTCTTCCTAATTCTGATGCCATTAGAACCTCCTAATTAATTAAGTTTGACTTATTCTTACGGAAACTCATTCCATGTTTCCACTTCTAAACAATTACGTTCTAATGGGTAAGTCGTGGGATGAATTTATTTCTTAAATATATTTTTTTTAAATTTTTGACAAATCCAAATCCTTATCCTTATCGCTATCGTGATCGTAATCGGGTCTCTTCAGTCGATCATCCAGCGCATAATTATTCGATCCCGATGGCGATTCCGATTGCGAAATCGATATCGATGTCGATTGGGATTTGGATTCAAGGATTATGAAGCAAGGCTTATCATTACCTGCGTTTGCCCGTCCGGGCTTAACGGCATAAAGCCAATGAGTTTAATTGAAAATGGGGATATTGATGTAATCTCTGCCCAGGATGATGAGAACATTGGCGGTTTTGGATTGTTTTTCATGCAGTTGTTTTTTCTGATAGGGCAGATTTAATTGTTTTTCAAGACGTTCAATCTTTTTGTTTTTGGGAATCGAGCCAACAAATTGGGAGCGCGATACCTGCCAGTAGATTTTTCCGTCTTTTCG